>Ga0316610_1000330_pt1 | contig 11827 bp, 21 predicted proteins | sample MIS2017111B_MG_FD_207677 | JGI IMG/M metagenome (GOLD analysis project Ga0316610, IMG submission 207677) | Microbial mat bacterial communities from Middle Island sinkhole, Lake Huron, Michigan, United States - MIS.2017.111B | ecosystem: Environmental > Aquatic > Freshwater > Lake > Sediment... | reverse complement strand
CCATGACGAATAGCGTATAACCTTGTCAGAGAGTAGTATCTGGGAATTGTGGAAAGTGTCACGGGTAAAGTTGACCATAGTTTTAATTATTAATTGAAAGTTAGAACAAACTTAAAAAATAAACCTCAAAGCTAAGAGATGTAAGCATTTGAGGTTTATGTTAAGAAATAGGGTAAGTAATAGAGGTTACTGTTAGGATTTAGACCTTAAAAGCTGCTCTAGCCTTGCAACTTCATCGTTTAGTTGCTTATCGGTTAGGGCGTTCAAGTTGGTTTTGTCAACTTGAAAACCTAGAGTAGTAACGGCTTTGATGTAGCGCTGCTCTAGATCAACGCGACCTAATGGGATTGGTTTGGGTGAAGGTATGGCGACGGGCGCGGTTTGTGCAGCTTGCAAGTTTTGAGGCTGTCTGGTTAGTTCGCTGATGAAATAACCCGCAATACTGCCAATTGCTAGGCAACTAAAACCAGTGGCGATAAAGGTTTTAATCATAGTGAGAACCAACCTAGCCACGGTTTGACGTTTTCTGGTTCATCTCCAGTGTCATCGTCTGCTTGATAACTAGCATCGTCATCATTGTAAAAATCGTTATCTAGATCGTTTTCATCTGCATAGCGGCGGCGCTCCCATGATGCTTGTGACTCATCATCATCAATGCTTTCATCTATGCCAGTGAGGGCGGTAAACAGTGATTTAATCATGCTGTTTTCTCCACGTCATCAGCGCTTGGCAATGCAGACAATTCGGGATATGCAGAAATAGTTACGGGTGAATTGTTGCCACTGGTCAACCAAGCAAATAACCTTTGTGGAGCTTTGCGGATGATTGCGGATCTAACCTTGCTCCAATCGATATCATCCAAAAGTTGATCGGCGATCGCATCCTCAAGATTTACATCTGTCCCGATCGCCACGACATCTACAGGCGCGGGATCTACCTGTGAAATAGTTTTAATTTTTGGGCTTGCCATGACTTAAACCCCTTTATCAGAAACGAGTTTAGCGGCTTCAAGCTGGCGATCGCATCTCTCACTTACTGCATCAAGGCGGGTTGACAACTCAAGTGCAAGATAAAAAATATCGTCTGTGAGAGCGGATAGGGCGGCGGCGATCGCTTTAATGGCTTTCAGTTCGGCGGCGATCGGTATAGTTGGCTGTTCTTCAGTCATAATTGGTTTACCTATTTGAACGATGGGTATAAAAAGCCGTGAGACTGATTAGAAGCCTATCTCACGGCTTTTTGTTGTTTATAATGATATACTAACACTACTACCCATATTAGTAATAGCATTTACCAATTAAACAATAGGAGTAAGAATAATGACTAAAGTTAGTAGTGCTGTTGCAGAAATGCCAAATGAAAAAAAAGAGGGTAAATCTTGGTTGCAAGTCCAAATAGACGATGACATTAAAACCTTGTTACGGGTTGAAGCGGCGCGTCATAACGTCTCTATGGCTTCGATTGTTGAGAATTTAATCAAGAAAAATCTAAGCGATCGCACCAATAGCAAAGGAGCTAAATAAATGACTCAAGATGACTATTTAGCCAGAATCGATCAACGTCTTGAGAGCTTGGTTAACCAGATTGAGCGATTGCTTCAGTACATTTATGCTGACAGCACATCAACCAAGGCGGCTGTATTTGGCTTAGGTGACTACTTAAAGGAATCTAACGACCGTATGGCGCGGATCGAGTCAGCGATCGAACGTCAAACCGCGATCGCTGAACAGCAAGCCGAAGCAGCAAAAAATCAAGCGGACGCGGCGAAAACTCAAGCTGACAATATTCGATTAATGATTGAAATGGTTAATCGAAGACAGGCTTAAATTGTAGGGTTTATATCAGCTAAATTCCTTTGTATCAAAAGAGTTTAGCGATTGTTTATATTTTTTATTAATTGAATTTTTATTAATTGAAATATGAATTTAATTATTAATTAAAATTTGTGTTTTTTTAACAATAAAACCCAATTAAAATGATTTAGCCTAATCGGTTAAGTCTCTCTATGGCGATCGCCTAGCAGTTTTTTCGTATATACTGTTGATGTGGTAGCAATCAATCCGAAAAATGAAACCAAAATCAAAACTACTTACCATCAAAATACAGCCCGATCTGTTGGAAACCTTTACAGATTTTGCTGACTCTCAAAATATGAAACGCGGCACAATGATTAAATCGGTTGTCTCGGATTTCATCGCAAAGCAAAAACAGCAAGCGGCTTAAAGCTACTTGCTGTTTTCAGTTGTTTATTAAACTTGCTTAACCTAGCAAATCTCCCATAACCCTGAGAAAGTTTCGAGATTTGTGTCAGTTGAGCATCAAGCACGGTATATACCGCAGGAATAAATCTATGATCGCTCAAAATTCTACGGGTTGCAACCCTTCCACATATTTTAGCCTACTTTCTGCTCTCTCTACCCTCTACTATCTCGATCGCCACGAGCCGTTAAGCTTTGCTATCCAATACCCTCAAACCCGCAAAGCGCTAGGTTTTGGCATTGGTGAGTTTAAGTCAATCTACAAAGCCTACGTGAAGCAACGGGGGGGTAAGTAGATGCAGAAAATACATTTTTACACCCAACTGCGTGATGAAACTCTTGAGGCTCTGCTTTTTGTTGAGAAATTCAGAAAAGATGAATTTTCGATCAACGAAGCGATCGCCGCTCAAACCCTATCCCTTACCCGCAAACAACTCAAGCCGATCTATCAGAAATTTAAAAATAATTGCAAGCTCTCTGATGCTGAGTTAAAGGCAAAGGGAGAGGCGATCGAGAGTAATTTTGAGATTGCGATCGCTGAAGACTTGGCTCTTGCAGTGGCGGGTGGCAATCATGGCTAAAGAATATTTTGAATTTAGCGATCGCTACCGTGAGGCAAAACCCGCACCCCTCCAGACAAACCACACCTTAGAACGTGGTAAAGCATTCTTAGAACTAATCACCCGAATTAGTGTCAAAGAGCGTGCGATCGCGATAAGCATCGTTGACCAGTTTAAGCTTTACGATTACAACGACTACAAAACCTCACAGGATGGCAAACGCCGCCATGTTTACAAACATTGTGTGAGGTATCTACAGGAAACGGGTGAAACTTGGCAATTCATTGTACAAAGCGATAAAGACGGGCGCGGTTATCGATACCTAGCACCCGCACAAATCGGTAACAGAGCATTTTTACCCGCGATACCTTCAGACATCCGTAAAGCAATATCAGAGCGCTATGGTGTCGATATCCCCATAGATGGTAGTTTCTGGGAATGGCTTAAAAATCATCCTGAAATACCAATTTTGATAACCGAGGGCGGCGGTAAAGCTTTATCAGGTTTATCTCATGGCTTTGTAGTGATCTCCCTTTATGGCTGTAGTTGCCTAGCCTCACCTGATTTATTGCCATATTTAAAGGGGCGTGAGGTCTATGTAGCATTCGACAGCGACACAAAAGCCAGTGCAGTTAGAGCCGTCAACAATGCCCTAAACAAGCATTTACCCGTACTCTCAGAGCCTACCAAGTTAACTAAGGTTGTTAAATGGGATAGTCAATATAAAGGACTTGACGACCTGTTAACCAAGCGCGGCGTTACTGCACTAGAGAAAGCAATCGAAAGCGCTCTCAGTAGTGAAACTTGGCTATCTAATCGCAAAATTGCGATCGCACACGAGAGACTGCAAGCCAACAAAATCAAAGCCGATCTCGAACTCGACCGACTACCAACATTCAGAGAGTTAAAAAAACTACATCAAACTCATCGTGATATTTTCATCGTTGGAGCTAAAGGACTTGGCAAGTCTGAGTTAGGCGGTGAGTTTGTTCGTAGTGCTGACAATGCCTTGTTACCAGTGCCACTAGAAAGCTTGGCTAGAAACAATGCACAGCGTATGAGTCATGGCGATCGCATCGTGGACTATCGAACCGACTGCGATCGCGTCAATGGTCAACTGATAGGCGGCGCGGGTTACGTCTCTCGCTTAGCTTTCTGTACTGAAGCAATCCAAGGGTTAAAAGGGCATATCGAACCCTGTTTACAACGCGGCGCGGTTGTCTTTAACGATGAACTAGACCTACAGCTAAACTCACTCGCAACCAGTAGTACCCATGCTCAAAATGGCAAGCGTAAAGTTAACGAGTCTCGCTACTGGGAAACGCAACTCAGAGCTTTAAAAACTCTCTCAGTCAGTGCAGATTTAACCAAGTATGAAGCCGAATTATGGGAGAGAAAAACAGGACGCAAGCCCTATGTAATCAGGGTTAACACTCCTAAGAAAAATTATGATTGCACTGTTTTTGACGATCCTCTAGCTCTCCAAAATGGTGAACTAGATAAGGCAATCAAGGGCGGCGATCGCGTCATTATTTGCTGCTCTCGTAAGTCTGAAGCAAAGTTTTTAGCTTGGCTATACCGTGATTACGGGGCGATCGCTATCCATCGCGACAATGCAAACGAGCCAATATTTAAAGGCTTTTTCGAGAATCCTATCCAGTGGCTCGCAACCAATAAACCAAAAATTTTAATTGTCTCTCCTATATTGCGATCTGGTTTCTCGATTACGAGCGATAGCTTTGATAAAGAATTTTGCTTTTTCCATGCTGACAGTATCAGTGCTAGCACAGCCTTACAGCTATCAGAGCGCTATCGGTTGCCAGTGCCAAGATATATCTACGCTGCTCAAAGCAGTGGTAAATATCGCCATGTCACGCCCGAATCACTCCTAAAAACTCGCAAGGGTAGAGCAAAGGCGGCGGGTAATGATGAGCTTGGTTTTGTCGATGAGTATGACTCTTACTATCATTACAAAGCCTTAGACAATTGGAGTAAAGCGCACTTCAGAGCAGATATCATCGCAAGGCTACAGGATGAGGTTAAGTTAGTCGAGATTAACGACAGTCTCGCAACCAAGGAAGATCGCGCCGCCTATAAATCTCTGAAGGATGATTTTGAAGCTTGGCAACGTGAGCAGCTACACAATGCCAGAAATTTAAGCAAAGCCGAATATGAGGCAATGAAGGATCGGCGCGATTTACTCGAAGCTGACTATCTAGCTCTCGACAAATATCGCCTTGCTAGTTGGAGCGACACCGCGCCCGAATCAGTCACCATTGAACAGATCGAACGTGACAACAAAGGACGCAAACGCAAGGAACAAGATCGATTTTTGCAACAGGCTTACCCCGTTTTAGCGATCGCTGCTGACAAGTCCAGTAAGGAAGTACAAGCAAAATGGGGCGCGGGTTATGCACATCAGGACATAACTCATTTAGCTCTTGCTCAAAAAGCCTTAGAACAAATTGGAGTGCATGAATTTTTAGACTTTGCTCTCGCTGGTAACTCATGGGATAACGACACCGCGATCGCCTCAGAGTTAGCCTCAAAACTGCGAGAGCTTAGAAATTTTGAGATAACTACGGTTAATAAATTTGGCAAGTCCACAGTTACCAAAATCGACAAATTAGCTGAGATTGGTATACATCTTATGTGTGGTAAGGATGTTTCAAATAATGCCTATGTTGGCTCTTTGCTTCAGTGGCTTGGCTTGGCTACCAACTCCAAAAAAGTAACCATCGACAGAAAGCGGGTAAGAGTTTATTCATTGTGCCAAGCCGATCTAATCATTACTCGTGATGAACTATCGCGCCGCGCCGCCCGAATGATTCGAGATGGTTTAGAGCTTATCCCCTCTCATGCTTTTGTAGACAGGCTTATAGACCTGTCCACACCTTTTATAAATGACAATATAAAAAGGTGTGGACACCCTCAAAATGAGACAGCGCAAAGTCCTCAAATTGAGGTTATCGATATAGAACCAATACCAGATCCCCAAAATACAGAGGCGGCGATCGCCACTATCCCGATCGCACAGCCAACATTTACCGCCCGAATTATTGAAAGTGTGGAAAGTGCAGTGAATTTCGTAGCTGATACCGTTATCACTGCGATCGCTGACTACCTAAGTCCTGAAGATCGGGCGGCGGGTTTCTTCTAAACTGCTCTATTAATAGACGGGTTTATTCAAATTTGCAAAAGCTTCTCGTAAGCTCAATTTCAGATTGTCTATACCACGATCGGCTGCTTCTAAAATCTCAACTGGCAACATCCCCGCCATAACCAAAACTCGAATTGCGTCAAATTCAGTCATGTTAGGGCGATCGCCGCCAGTGGCGAATATTCCTAATTTATGTGCGTACTCATCGAAAGCGATCGCATCAACTAACCGCCATTTTGACGTTGGCATAAAAATAGTTTTGCCGTCATCGGTAACAATTTTTTGAGTAATCGGAATACTTAAAATCTGGTCAGCTTTTTTTAAGAATTTTTTGCGCTTCTCCCATGCCTCTTTTTCAATTTGTAATTTGTAATTAATTCTTTGCTGTTGTAACGCTACAGACTGCGATCGCAACTCATCATCATCAAAAGCCCTACAACGCTCTACCCATGCATATTGGCTACTCCATCTCTCTAATATTCTTACCGACCTATAACCACACTCTACCCGCACTTTCTCTATAGTCCGATCGCTACCCATATCGCGATATTTGCAGAAAGCAAGCCAAGATTTATCGGTATCAGTAATTTGGCGATCGTAAATTTTGTTCATCTCAAAATATCCCCTCTCAGATTGACTTATGAAGCTTGATAGCTATAGCTTTGCTGTGTTTGTACCTTCACTAACCGCAAAGCCTACAGCGCTCAAATTAGGCTATAGGCTTAAAACGGTTGCTATGACTGGGTTTGAGTATCAAAATAAAGCCAATTTTCTTTACCGTTTTTGTGCGGAACTCTCTTTAATCCAAAAGAATCGCCATACCCTGATTTATCAAAGCGATCGCGAAAACTCTTAGCATTGCCACTATATCCGCGCTTCTTTGCAAGCTCAAAAGCTTCATTGGTATTCATGCCCTTGCTGATATCAGTCGCGGCGATCGCATCGTTCAAAGTCTCATCAGGTAAAGGATTCGCTTCAATGATTGGCAATGTTTCAGGCTCTAAGCTGCTATCACACGATCTCTCATCACTGAGAGCAAAGGCTTTTTTGCAGTTGCGATCGCCTCATTCATTTCATCTCTGAAAGTGGCTACTTGAAGCTCAAAACCTTTCTGGCATTGCGCTTGATAAATTCTCTCATGCTCTTCAAACTCCTCTCGCAGTTCCAAAATTTTAGAGCGCAAAGCATCATCAATCATTGCTTGGATATCCACATCAGGAGCGGGGCTTTGCTTCTCAATGGCGGCGATCGCATCCTGTATACCTTTGTCTACAGCCTTGTCTACAGCTACTTGTATACTCTTGTCTACAGTACTGTCTACAATCCCATCACTGCCTAAAAAATCACTGATAAGCTTTGCTATAAGCTCGTTACGGGTGATGTTAGCGGCGGCGACTTTCTCATCAAAGCGCTCGATCAACACCTCATCGATCCTAGTGCTAATTACCTTAGTTGCCATGTTTACTAACCTGTATACAATTTGTTTACTGATACCAGTATACATATAGTCTACAGTCTTGTCTACAGTATCCCAAATATTTGTATACAAAAAGTCTACTAATTTGTTGACAAAGTGTATACCTATCTGTATACTGGTATGTATACAAGCGGTTAGAGAGCGCTTCAAAACCTCTAATGCTTACCATCTACACATTTCAGGGATTAAGACAATGCAATTAATTAAGGGTTTCGGTTTAGTAATTTTGGCAGTAGTAGCGATCGCATTGGTAACAGCATTAATCGCACTCAGTCCAAAAATGACAACGGCGGCGGTATCGGTTAAGTCATTACCACAGACAAGGATCGCGGGGTATTTAATGCCAGTGAGAGAGGCGGCGGTTACGGTAGATTATTCAAAATTCACTATCAGGGAATTAAAAGCAATGGCGCGGGGTACTGGCATTAAGTCATGGGAGAAATTACGCAAAGCTGAGTTAGTCGCGGCGCTATCCCTTATATAGCAACGGTATACAAAAAGTATACTAATTTGTTGACAAGGTGTATACATATCTGTATACTGGTATGTATACAAGCAAAACAAGCAAAGGGCAAAGGCAATGACTAAGGCAATCGGATACATCAGAGTAAGTACGGAGATGCAAGTAAATGAAGGAGTGAGCCTAGATGCACAGACAGCCAAGATTAGAGCGTACTGCGAACTCAATGATTTAGAACTAATCGAGATTATCTGTGATGCTGGCAAGTCTGCAAAAACTACCAATAGAGACGGCTTGCAAAAATGCTTGAGTATGATTGCAACGGGTGAAGCAACTGCACTTGTGGTTTACAAATTAGATAGGCTCTCTCGTAAAGTCTTGGATACTCTCAACCTAATTTCTGAGATTGAAAGTCATGGCGCGTCACTGCATAGCATCTCTGAAAAACTTGATACCAGTAGCGCGTTAGGTAAATTCTTTGTCAACATGACGGCGGCTCTCGCACAACTCGAACGCGATCAAATTTCTGAACGGGTGACAATGGCAATGGCACATAAAAAGGATGAAGGGCAACATTGCGGGGCGGCTCCTTTCGGGTTTGAGATGGTAGATAAGGAATTAGTAAAGGTTGAAAGTCAGTTTGAGGCGATCGCCATTATTAGAGAGATGAGAGCCAATGGCGCGGCGTTGCGTACCATTGCGGATCGTCTCAATGGTGAAGCTATCCCCACACAAAGGGGCGGTAAGTGGCAAGCATCAACCATCAACCAAATTATTAAGCGTGAGGGACTAGCAGCATGAACCAGAAATTAAAAGCACATTTACAGGTGCTATTCGGGCGGTCAACCGTAGAGGGTGCGATCGCCCTTTGTGCTGAGATAAAACAAAGCAATCTTGAGAGTATTGATACTCATGCAGTCATCACAGCATCGAGACAGATTAGAGCCATAAAGCACCCTCACGAAAAAGTTAAATATTGCCAAGCTCTCGATCCTGATATTCAGAGAGCCTTAATAGTGTCGATGTTATTCCCATAAATTTTAGGGTTGTACGCAAACCACATCCTTTATGTACAAAACCACATCCTAGATAAATCTCGTAATTAAAAAAGCACCCTCTCTCCATAATTCGGGCGGGTGCTTTTTTGTTGACGGCGGCGATCGCCTTGTTTTATGAACAGTGATTTTGTGGCGATATTTTTTAGATTCGTTTTGGGGGGTTTCCGACTTTACCGACATAGCTACGCGCGTGATAAGAATATTTTTAACCCGCACTAAACTCTAAATTGTCACCGTCACCGCGAACGGCTCCATAGCCAAGCGTAGCTAAATATTTAAAATACTCACGAATTTCTGGAGCCTTTGCACTTTTAAAAATTGCAATTCCGCTTTGCACTTGACGTGCTGATATAAACTCATTTTTCTTCTTTGCAAACTCAATAATCATCAGCAAAGGTGCTGATAAACTTGCTGATTGCTGATTATCTGTAGATGGTGCTGATTGTGTCAGGGCGGGTGCTGTAGCTGCTGATTGCTGATTACGGGGGCGGTCTATTGGCTCGTAATCAGGGGCGATCGCATTATCAGCAATCAGTAATTGATAATCGATTGGCATAGATAAAACTGGCATAGCCAAGCGATCGCTAAGTGTGGGAATAGCACAAGGTAAATTGCCAAGCATGGCGGGGCGGTCTGCATTCTCGATAGCTAATTTAATTTGTTCATCCTTCAGTGACTTGGCATGATCGAGCGCAAACTCACCTAATCGAATAAAGCAAAAATTATCTCTAACCGAGCCTTCACCCTCTAGACCGATTGCTTTAACTTCAGGTGATTGTGTCAGGACTACGAGCCTGATAGAAACTTTACGAGCCTCTCTAGATATCAATTTCATCCAACTAGAGGCAACTTTACCCGCCTCATTACTGGCAATAATCGCGGGGTACTCATCACAAATTATTATGATTGGCTCGAACTGCTTAACACCTGTATCCCTTGCATCAAAGCGAACTTGCAATAATTCCAGTGTCACGCCCATTATTTTTGCAATCTCACCATACTTGCGACCCGCCCCAAATACAGGCAAGTTTCCCCAATCATCAGGGGCGGCGTGAGGATCGATAACGATTGTGTATGCTGTGCAATTTGCTGCAAGATGCTTTGCTAGGGTGCTTTTACCGTCTCCTGTAGAGCCTAAGAGCATACAGTGAGGTTTACTCAAGGCTTGCTTCACATCAGCGAACTTGACGGGCGCGGGTGTGTCGATTGGTGCTAGTGGCTGTGCGATCGCCACTTCTCTACGGGGCGGCTGTAAACTTGCATCTAGCCACTGTGCATAACCTTTATGGCTTTGTGCTTCACTAATCGATCCGTATCCACTGGCATACATGGCAAGCCGATCTAGTCGGTTGCTGACTGCAAATAGTACGGGTGCGATCGCTACGTTAATTAATTTCTGGGATAGGTGAGACGGTATGAAGGTAGCCAAGCATGAGGCGATCGCACAGCCATAAATAACGTGACTTGACCATGTGGCATATCTCAAAACCTTGTCACTAAGCAGTATCTGGGAATTGTGAAAGGTGTCGCGGGTAAAGTTTGTCATGATTATTGTTAGTAAAAAACCGCTAGAAATTAGCGGTTTATGTTAGTTGAATGTTTGAGAGTTAATCAGGTGGTGTGTAGGCTTTTCCTGCTCTCAGTAGAGCTTCTAGCCTGTAGACTTCATCGTTAAGTTGTCTATCGGTAAAGACTTTTAACTCCTTTATGTCGATGGTCAACTTGTACCCGTTGAGAGCCTTGATATACCGATCCTCTAACTCCCTTCGAGTTGGTTTAGGGATAACAGGGGCGGCGGCGGGTGTGTTTTGAGCTTGCAAGTTTTGGGGCTGTCTGGTTAATTCAGAGATTGTGTAACCAATGATTGAACCAACTGCAAGGCAACTAAAACCCGTTGCAATAAAGGTTTTAATCATTTTTGCTTCTCTCCAATTTTCTGCAATTCAATCCTTACGGCTGCATCACCCGTGCGCTCGATCATGTTTGGTAAGGCAATCATCACCGTGACGCATACGCAACCCGCGCAAAGCAAAAATAGGGTGAATCGGTTGATGACGATTAGATTTTTTTGAGGATCTACCATAGCCCTAACCATCCTTTTTTAGGTTCGTCATCTAGTGGCACATCATCGTAGTAGCCATCTCGAAACAGTTGATCGGTGTGTGCTTTGTACTCATCTCTAGATACAGTGGTGTAGCTCCCATCCCTCTCTAGACGGTACATATAAGCATCTTCATCACCATCACTGTTTGTGTCTGAGTAGAGATCGTCACTGGTTTTAGAACCAAATAAGTTAAAAATACTCATGCTGCTTCACCGTCCTGACTGCTAGGCAATGCTGACAATTCGGGAAACTGTGAGATGTTGACGGGGCGATCGCCGCCACTGGTTAGCCAAGTGAAAAACCTTTGCTTAACTTTGGTTAGCATGGCTGCTTTGACCTTTGACCAGTCGATATCATCGAGCAGTTGATCGGCGATCGCATCCTCAAGATTTACATCTGTCGCGATCGCCACGACATCTACAGGCGCGGGATCTACCTGTGAAATAGTTTTAATTTTTGGGCTTGCCATGACTTAAACCACTTTATCAGAAACGAGTTTAGCGGCTTCAAGCTGGCGATCGCACACCGCATCAAGGCGGGTAGACAATTCGAGAGCGACATAAAAAACATCGTCTTTCTCTCGCGATTCTGCGAGCGCAGATAGGGCGGCGGCGATCGCTGAGAGGGTTTTGAGTTCGGCGGCGATCGGTATAGTTGGCTGTGCATCAGTCATAATTGGTTTACCTATTTGAACGATGGGTATAAAAAGCCGTGAGACTGATTAGAAGCCTATCTCACGGCTTTTTGTTG
>Ga0316610_1000329_pt1 | contig 11839 bp, 11 predicted proteins | sample MIS2017111B_MG_FD_207677 | JGI IMG/M metagenome (GOLD analysis project Ga0316610, IMG submission 207677) | Microbial mat bacterial communities from Middle Island sinkhole, Lake Huron, Michigan, United States - MIS.2017.111B | ecosystem: Environmental > Aquatic > Freshwater > Lake > Sediment... | reverse complement strand
CGCAGAGGTCGAGCGTAAGGCTAATGTCCGAAGCTCACTAGTTTATCAAGTCCTAACTCAAGGTAAGGTTTTGTATGGATAGTCCCAAATATGAGGAGGTTCAGCAGCAGACACTCTAACACCCTATGCAACGGATTTTCGATATCCTAGTGATATAGTCGAGCCTGATATGTCTGAAGCGGAAGAGGCTTTGGCAATGGCTGAATCAATTTTAAGTTTTGTGATTAAGTTATTACCTAATAAATTTTAGTTAAATATGTCGGATACGGTAATCAAGGTCGAAAATTTGAGTAAGCGCTATGTGATTGGGTCTCAGCGTCAGGAGCGTTATGTGATTTTGTCTAATAATGTTCAGGATTTTCAATGTTTTTGCGATCGCGTTGGACAAAAGGCTCAGGACAATGGTTTAACGGAGGAAAAACTCTTAGAGATTCTAACAGATGTCCAAAATGTTACTTAGTCTCAAGATAGGGGTAGTATAAGATTTATGACGCAACCAGTAATTCAGGTTAAAGATTTAAGTAAGTGTTATCAGATTCGGTCAACTGCGCCGAAGCCTTACCATAGCTTGCGGGAAGATTTTGTTGATGGGTTTAGGGGGTTGTTGCGTGGGCAATGGGGGCGATCGCAGTCCGAGGATTTTTGGGCTTTGAAGGATGTCAGCAACCCTAAGAGGCAAGGCTTACTCTCTTAAAATTGATTAGAAACTAGAAGTATCTCTTTCATACATTGGGAATACGAGACAATAGAATGCTTGATGACATATACATTCTGCATTAGGGTAACTTTTCTCTGAATATTGGTATTTTGGGCAAGTTTATAAATAGATGTAATTACATCATCTTGTTTCCAATCAATTATTAGTTCAGGTAAGTTATATTTGATTAATTCTGTTGCCATCCATGTTCCTTGTGTTACAAATGGTATTTTCCCAGCACATACGCCTTCTACAAAAACTCCAGATGTTCTTTCTTTATAAATATTGGAATTATAAGGTAACAACAAAATATCTATCTTAGATAGTTGCTCTAAATATTGTTGACGACTTAAGTAAGCTGGCAAAAAAGTTAGTGTTATATCATTTGTTTTGTTTGATATATGTGTAGCTTCAGACAGGAATAAATTAAACTGCTTTGAAAATTCATCAGATACCGTTACTAATTTTTGAATAATTGACAGCCCTTTTTCTGGATTAGGATTGCCACACCACCAAGCAAGTATTGATGAATCATCACTATTGCTTGTTATTGATCTTATTTCTTTGCCTATAGATTGTTCAATGTTTTGAGTATGTGGGATTGGCATGACATAAATTTGTCTATTGAAATATTTGGTTAATGAATTACTTAGCTTTTCACTATCAGTTAAAATTACAAAGTTTTGTTTGGAAATCTTTATTTCAATAAGGTTATTCATGATTTTATAAAATATACCAATTATTTTTTTTTGATAGTCATCATGTCTATAAAGAAGCCATATTGTTAATTGTCTTTTTGGCAAAAAGAATAAACTAATTACAAAAGCCAAAAGTTCTGAAGGCTTAAAAGTATCAATAAAAATTATAATTTGTGAATTATCATTAATTGATAAGCATTCATATAAATATTGGTAAATTGATTTAGCTAACTTAAAAGATCTCAAAATTAATCTTGTCATCTTTATGGTCAGATTTTCTTTATGACTGCTAAGTCTTCTACAGCCTACTAAGCAAGCTTTCCAATTGTCTTTTAAATCTACTACATTAAAATTAGATGGCAGTGCGGCATAGTGTCGCCAGCCAATTTGTTTGGTTGCATCACGAACAGCATTCACATACTCATAATTGTGTCCGATACCGCCACAATCAAATAAGACAAGAGAAATGAGTATAGGACTACTGTTATTCATTGGTTATTATCATCATTAAAAATTTGTAAACTATCCGTTAATGTTGAATAGATAGAAATTATTTTTTTGTGATTTGACAATTCTTTTAAAGTTTCTTTGCCTCTTCCTGTAAGTAAAAGAATTGGGGTGCAACCTGCACGATTTGCACATTCCAAGTCAGAGTTTGCATCACCAATAAAAAAGGATGCTTGCCGATCAATATTATATTTTTGAGATGCTTGCAAGATCATATGTGGCGATGGTTTGCGACATAAACAGTCTTCAGAAGGATGATGGGGACAGATAAAAAATTCAGTAAAAGTAACGCCAAATTTTGCATATTCGATTTCAATTTTTTGATGAATTTCTTTAACTATATCTATAGAAAAATAACCTCGACTGATACCAGATTGGTTGGTAATAACAATAAGTAAAAATCCCTGATCTTGCCATTGGCGCAATGCTTCACCAGCGCCTTCGGGGATTTTCACTTGATTAGGGTGACTTAAATAGGGAATATAATCAATTAGTACACCATCACGATCTAAGAACAAAGCACGATTAGTCATAAATTGTAATTACATCCCAACTATTTTATCTTCAACTTTTTCACAAATATAGTGATATGTAAGAAGGTGAACCTCTTGAATCCTTGGTGTTTGTTGTGTCTCAACAAATAAAGGATAATCGGTTAAATTCGTCATTGAGCCACCATGATTGCCAGCTAAGCCAATGGTAGACATCCCAATTTGTTTTGCAGTTTCCATTGCTAAAAGAATATTTTTTGATTTACCCGATGTAGAAATTGCCCATAGCATATCCCCTGCATTTCCTATAGCTTCTACCTGTCTTGCAAAAATATACTCGCTACCGAGATCATTGACGATCGCTGTTATGGTTGCCGAGTCAGAGACGATCGCGATCGCGGGTAGTCCTTTTCTAATTTTCAAAAAGCGTCCCACTAGTTCCCCAGCAATATGTTGAGCATCGGCAGCAGATCCCCCATTACCGCAGATTAGCAACTTATGCCCTGACTTAAAGGTCTGAGTGATTTTCTCAATTACGCGATCAATTGACTGACAATAGTCTTCTGTAAAAGCAGACTCAATACTTTGAATACGGTTTAATACCCAGTCTTGCACAAGAACACCTCATGAATTAGGTTCTGGAAATAGTTTGCCCTGTTCTGACCAAAACCAATCAATAGTCTGATTCAATCCTATTTCTAGGGAAGTCAATCGCAAGTTGGGTAACAAATTTTTGAGTTTATCGGTGTTTAAACATTTAGATTTTGCACCGACATATTTTGTTGTGTCAAACTGAATTCGATTAAAATCATATCCAATTTGTTTACAAATTAATTGAGCAAAATGACGAATTGTAAACTCTTCACCAGCACCAATATTAACAATATTATTTTCACAAGTTTGAGTTAGTTCAATGAGAGTTTTTACAAAGTCATCAACAAATACTAATTCTCGTTTTTGATAACCATCACCCCACAAAATTACAGGTTCATCATAGAGATGACCGCGCATAATTTTTCGAATTAGATCGAAAATAAAATGCATTTGACGACCATCGGTATGATATCCAGAGCCGTATAGAGTTGAAGGAACAGTGCATAAATACTTTAAGCCATATTGTTTATGTAGGGCGATTAGTCCTGCATATAACATCCTTTTTGTCATCGCATAGGTAAACAAGCTATCAATAGGTTTACCAACTAAATAATTGTCTTCGACTAACTCTAAGTTTGGATCGTAAGCACAACTTGTTCCCATACAAATCAATTTTGCTTGTGGCTGAAATCTTTGCCACCAAGCTAAAATATTGGTGTTAATTTGTTGGTTAATAATCCACTGTTCTCCCGTATGATACAAGCAAAAATCTCCAGCCTGTGTCCATGCCGCGAGATGATAAATTTGATCGTATTGGCGATCGCTAAATTGTGTTAAAGATTCATATTCAGTCAAGTCAGCATTTTGAGAATTTAGTCTCTCTAAACTATGTCCATCGCTCTCTAATTGATTACAAAGGGTTGTACCGAGAAATCCTGTGGCTCCTGTAACTAAAATCTGCATAATTAAATATCCTTTGGATTGACAGGAAAATAAAACTCAATACCTTGATCGATTAGATGTTGATTATTTTTTAAAATTTCTTTTTTGAAGTTCCAAGCCAGCACATAGTAGATGTCTGGTAATTCTACTAATTCTTTCTCGATCGCTAAGGGAATATGCATCCCTGGAGAATAAAGTCCGCGCCGCAGTTCATTTTTTTCTACTAAGTAATCTAAGTACTGTGTACCAATACCAAAGTAGTTTAGTAATGTATTACCTTTGACGGGAGCGCCAAAACCAAATATTTTTTTGCCTTGTTGTTTAGCAGCATTAAGATAGGCAAGATTCTCCAGTTTCATTTGTTCGATGCGTCGCGCAAATTCTAGATAGGTATTAAATTCATTGCTTTTGTTGTTGATTTCCGCTTGACGCAATTCTTGTAAATGCTGAGATGGTTCGCGTTGTCCCTGATGTCCGACAAAGGCAATCATGGAGCCGCCGTGAATTGGGGCAAGGTAAGCATCAAACATGGATAATCCATGACGATTTAGTAAAACTTCAATAGTTTCTAGGTTGTAATACAGGAGATGCTCGTGGTAAATCTGATCGAAGGCGAGGTTTTCGACAATGCGTTTCATATAGAGAAACTGCACTACAAATACTCCGTCTTTTCGTAAAGATTCGCGTATTCCTTCGGCGACAGAATGTAATTCTTCTAGATGAAAAAATACGCCTGCGGCATTGATAATATGAAATTTACGTTTAAGGCTTTGAGCGATATCTAGGTTAAAAAATTCATTTAAGGTTGGCACTCCCGCATCATTTGCTATTTTGGCTGTGGTTTTAGATGATTCGACACCTAAGACTTCATAACCCAATTCTTGAAAGTGTTTTAGCTGTGTGCCATCGTTGGAGCCGATGTCGAGTACTGATTTATCAGGGGTGTTTTTCCAGAAGCGATCGTCAACTTGGATGGCAATTTGGCGAAAATGCTCACTAAGCGATCGCGTAATACCTGAGAGGTATGTATGGTCGCCAAACATGATCTCTTTTTTTACGGTGTAGTCTAGCTGTGCAGTATGGCAATTATGGCAATACACAACCCGTAATGGATAGAAGGGTTCTTTACCTATTTCTTCTGGGTTTAAAAAATGGTTACACCAAGGTTGTGAACCAAGATTGATCGCTAGTTCTAAATTATTGGAATCGCAAACACGACATTGCATAGATTTTTAAATATTGTGATTAATTATTGAGTCTAATTTATGAATTCCAAAATGAAGAGTGCTGTTCGTAGCGGTTATCGTTAAACACTTTATAAGCTAATTTAACAATACTAGAAGTAAGTTGACGATGCTCTTTCTCAATATTACTAACATTAACAATCACTTTCAATGCATTATAAGCTTTATGTGATGAAGGTAAGCAATCAAGTAAACGATATTTGTTAATCAATTTATTCACGCATTCAAAGCGATCCAAAACGAATGAATCTGTATTCCTTATTTGCAAAAATTTCGCCATATTACAGGCATATTCAACATCGGTACTGGAATGCTGCACATAAGACTTACGATAACCTAAAGCGAGATAAAAAAGCTGCTCTGCTTCAGAAATCTCCCGATTCTTAAACGCATACTCAATTCCGCCAACAGTTCGGTGTAGATACCAAGCTCGCAGATCCTCGATCTCGGCGCGGGGATGTTGAGTAGTTCGTTCTTCTGGATAATTCCAAAATATGCCTAATGTTTGATTGATTGCCTTGGTCTTAATAAAAGGTAGAATTCTACCCTTAAATTCTGTATCTCCTGCCGCAGTAAAAGAAGGATCGTAATATCCAAATCGTTCGTGAATGGAACGGCGATAAAGTGCGCCCACCCACGATAAATAACAGGTTTCTAGGTATACAATATCTTGCTGATAATCTGTGCGATTGTAAACCATGACATCACTAACGATAGTCCCATGCTCATCAACACTAGTCATTAGACTATTAGCTTGTATCCAATCCAGATTGGGATCGCCATCTAGTTCAGCAGATAAAATCTCTAAGCAGGTAGGAAGAATTGTTTCATCAACGCCTAAAAATGTGAGGTATGACGATCGCGATAAACTAATACCCCGATTCCAAGCGCTTTGAATTGTCTCTCTTTTTGCTGACCGCACATAAATAATGGGCATCGCCAAAGAATCTACTAATTCTTGAAATACTCTATATTCATCGGTAGGAGAGCCGCTATCTACAAGAATTACTTCTACTAACCCTTTTTGCATTAGTGTCTGCAATTTTAATGCAGTCAAAAACTGGGGCAGTTTAGATGCAGCATTGTAAAGCGACACAATTACTGAGATTTTGTAATTAGACTTAATGCGGCGATCATCAAAGATTTCATAATTTCCATCATCTTGATGGTTGATGCGATTTCTCTCTAAAGCTTCATCTAAGATTGCTTTACAAGTTTCTCTACTTTCCTCCTCAGATTTACTACCATACATTGCCTCAGCAACAACAGCTTCCCGTGTAAAACCTCGCTCATTCAAGGTTTTAATAACAGATGACAAGTTATTAAATATATCTTTACCCTGCGATCGCATAATTCTCAATTCATAGGTTGTAGCGACCAAATCATTGCCACGCAATCTTTCTAGTCTTGCCAACTTCTGCCAAGTTGCCACTCGATTGATTTGAAACCTATTCCCAAGCCGAGAAAAACTTTTTACCTTATATTCAATTTCTGCATCTGTACTTTCAGGCAAATCCAAAACATTTTGTTGGTTATTTAACAACAAAGGAATTGCTAGTAACTGCGAAAATCTCTGATTAGAAATTATCCTTCCAGCAACAGATTTAAGTTTAGATTGACTAAATTTAGAACGATAAAACCGTAGCGAATCATGCAACTCAACGGGAATCAACGGCTTAATCGCTCTGCCGATAGTAGATTTAATGGCAATACGAGAATTGTGGTAATAACCCATGATTTGATGGTATATCTCATCTAATTCATCAGAAGTAGAGCGATCGTAATTGGACGGACTTTGATATATTTCTTCTAAAGTTAATCCCGATGTGTCAAAAGTAGAATTTTGCAAGATTTCAACTAGATTTTGTCGATATTGATTGTAATTTTCTAGGACAGATTGTATTGAATCAATCGAAGCATATATATTTTCAAGATCGATAGAAATATAAGGTACTTGAGGTAAACTTTCGTTTAAAAATCTACATACCCCTGCTCCAGAACCGATCGCCGTCGGACAACCAGCCAGCAGCGACTCTAAAGCAACTAAATTTAATGTGTCATATCGGGAGGGTACAAAAGTAATAGATTTGGTGCTAAATAAATCAGTTAATTGCTTTTGATTTAGAGATGGACAAATATTTACTTCAGGCGATCGATGATTAATCATTTGCTGTAAATAATGTTTTGCACTATCGCCATCAACACTATAACAGTCAGATCCAATAATATTCGCTTTATTAAAGCTTGAACGCTTTAGCCACCAAGCAATTTCCGCAAAAACTTCAGGGCTTTTAAGCTTTTCAAGCCTGCCAATAAAATTAATATCTGGTAAATCAACTGAAGGATTTGTTAATCTAGGTAAAGGTATGGTTAGAAATGAGAATGGATTTAAGTAATAAGAACTGAGATCGCTAACTTGCTTCCATTCATCTAAATAGAACTTGCTAATGCCATATCTTATATCTACAGTTTTATACTGCATTTGCTCTTGTAAAGTAGTTAGCGGTAAATCTAATGCAGGATTTCTTTTGTCTTTATCAAACCAATTCAGTTGAATTGATGTCGAAATTCGTCCATGCATTGACAAAACAATGCGATCGTAACTAACTTTAAAATTAGATAATGCAGGTCTTAATAGTGTTCCTGTTTGATTATAGTCAGGAATTTCAATTACGTCAAAATGTGTGTTTGGAAATTGCTGTGAAACATTTGCAGCAATATTATTAGCTTCTAAAAATGTCCAAACCCAACGCAGAGAAATTTTATCAAGATATGGTTTAAAATTTCTTGGAAAAAATTTCTGTTTATAACTTATTGGATATGCATTAGTCGGTCTTGATACATTTAAATTTTCTGTCCTAACAAAATAATAGAAATGAAGATGAGGATTCTTATTGATTATGTTGCGATAGAAGGTTTGACCACCACCAGTTAAATAAAATAAATCAAAATCCACAATTAGTATATTCATTAATTTAGGTAATAGCAATTTCACAATTTACAAGAATACAGCCTTGATTATTTACTTGACTATATTTCCAGATTGTAAGAGGATCTGGCGAATTAAAAACTTCCAGAGATAAAGCATCTTCAACAAGATCGTAAAACCTTCTATTTGGTTCACCAATCGATACATCAAAATAATAATTACCTTCAGCAAAATCAATACTAGGTAACTTCATAACAAACTTATACCTACCCATATCTAATGAAGTTGGAACACTCTTGTTCAAACCATGTTGAGCCAAAGCAAATGGTTTATGATCTTTATCTTTTAGTACTACCTCAAAAGAAGTTATACACTTTTGATGAATATCAACTAAACCATGAATTTCAATCACTTCTGGTAGATGCACTACAGTAGCCTTCTTTCCTCCAGCCTCAATCCAGCAGTCATATATAGTAGCCTCTTCACTTTTGTATAACCTAGGCTTTGTCACTAAGCTAGACATACCTTCATTCATACTTCTAATGTACGCATTACAAACCTCACTTGCTGGTCCACTTTCAACTATTTCTCCCTTTTTGATAAAAATAGCTCGTTCGCACATACTTTTAATAGCTGAAATGCTGTGAGATACAACCAAAGATGTAACATTTCTTTCCTTGTTGTCTTTTTCCAGCCAAGCCAAACACTTTTTCTGAAAAGCCAAATCTCCCACAGATAAAACTTCATCCAAAATCAATATTTCTCGATCTAAATGAGATGCAACTGCAAAGGCTAACCTAACATACATTCCCGATGAATAATGTTTAACAGGAGTATCAATAAATTGATCAATTTCTGCAAAATCAACTATCTCATCAAACTTCTGCCTGATCTCCTGTTGGCTCATCCCCAAAATTGCACCATTTAAAAAAACATTTTCCCTACCCGTAAGCTCAGGATGAAACCCAGTCCCCACCTCCAAAAGACTAGCGACCCTACCCTTTATACAAACCTCGCCAGTAGTTGGCTTAGTAATACGACTTAAAATTTTTAATAACGTAGACTTGCCAGCGCCATTACGCCCAATTATCCCCAAAACTTCCCCTTGTTTAACCTCAAAAGATACATCCTTCAGCGCCCAAAACTCTTCAGTTTTAGCTTGCTCTGTAAAATTAGAATTTTTTGAGAAGCCAAACCATGACTTAGTTGCAGACACAATATTTTCACGCAATGTCATTGATCTTCTTGACTGTTGATGTCCAATAAGATACTTCTTTCCTAAATTTTCAACAGTAATTACGGAATCAGACATTGCGATTAATCAACGATAGGATTTTAGGCAAAAATGATTTGTGAACCAGGTGCATTGACTTTTACACTTAGAATTTGCTGCTCAGCAAAAACTTTCGTTAAATTGTCGTGGGTTTCAGGAGGTGCAAAAAACAGAATAAAACCACCACCGCCAGCCCCTAATAGCTTACCCCCCAAAGCCCCTGCATTTAACCCCATCTCATACATTTTATCAATCTCAGAATTAGTTACCCCAGCATCTAAACTACGCTTAGCTAACCAAGATTGATGCAATAAATCTCCAAACAATGACAGAGAATTATTTCCAGTTAAGACTTCCCAGCCTTTGTCCACCAAAGATCTCATGAATTTTAGCGTGTCAGTATTACTGTCAATTCTTTGTAACTGCTTACCAATCACATCAGAAGCTTTTCGGGTGATTCCCGTAAACACAATAAAGAGATGTTGCTCAAACTCCTCTAAGCGCTTAGGCGATATCGGTAATCGGTTTACCACAATGTCCTCTTCAGTCCTAAACTCCACCAAATTAAAACCACCCAAAGCTGCTAAAACTTGATCCTGACAGCCCACATTATCTTTGAGCAAGTGACGCTCTACATAGATCGCCTCATAAGCCAGTTCCAAGGGTTTAATAAATTCACCTTTAAAGCTATGTAAAGCGTGGAGCAAAGAAACAGTAAATGTAGAAGAAGAACCTAACCCCGTAAAAGCAGGCAAATCTGCAACATTATGTAGCTCGACATCTTTTTCTAGTCCACATAGCTTTAGGCACTCCCTATATACACTATGCTCCATATTTTCTAATTCTTTGACTAGCTCTACTTTTCGGTAAGAAACTCGCACAGAATAGTCAAATAATCGACTAAAGAAAGGACTAACCGTAACATAAGAGAACTTATCGATCGCGGTTGCCAAAACCGCCCCACCCTCTTTTAGGAAATATTCTGGATAGTCAGTCCCACCACCAAAAAAACTAATTCTGACTGGCGCTCTCGAAATAATCATTTGTTTAGCTAAACATTAGAATATAAACTATTGTTCAAGATCGTGTAACCTTTGACCAACTCGCGAATACCACGCTCCAATGACCATTCAGTCTTAAATCCTGTACCAATAATACGGGCATTAGAAACAATGTAATCACGTTTATCAGGATCTTCACCAATTGGCGCTTCCACATAGGTAAATTTAGGCAAGATTTTCTTGATTTCTGCACATAATTCCAATTTAGATAAATTTGCCTCTTCTAGACCGACATTGTAAACTTGCCCTCGCATTGCCTCAAAATTGCGAATACCATGCAAGAAAACATTGGCAACATCACGAATATGAATGTAATTGCGTTTAAAATGCCCCTCAAAAATGAGAACAGCGCGATCGTAAACAGCCCGATAAACAAAATCATTCACCAATAAATCCGTTCGCATACGCGGCGACATCCCAAACACGGTAGCCAGACGAAAACTAATGCTATTTTCCCTTTCCAAAACTTTAGCCTCCGCTTCAACCTTGGTTACACCGTATAGAGAAATAGGACGCAAAGGCGAGTCTTCTGTACAAAATTTACCCTGTTCCCCAATGCCATAACCACTATTTGTCGTAGGTATTAAAACAGCATGATCCTTGCTGGCAAGTTCACATAACATTGCCACTGCTTCATAGTTAGTAGATTTTGTGCCTATTTTATCGCGATCACACAAAGGCGCTCCGACTAAAGCTGCTAGCGGGATAACAATATCGACATCCGCCAAAAGTTTTTGCATCAAATCGCGATCGCGGCAATCACCCCGAACAACATCAAAAGTCGGATATTGACAGCAATCAGCAAGACTACTTTGCCGATACATAAAGTTATCTAAAACCGTGACAGCATAACCTTTCGTTAACAATTCACTTGTTAAAACAGATCCTATATAGCCCGCCCCACCAGTTATAAGTACTTTTTGCATAACAGTTTTATTTATATTTGTTAGCTATGGCAACGATAGAGTTTGCCTATACATTAGTCGATTGTACATCTTTACCAACTTTCTCAGCTAGCATATTAATTTTGTCATGAAACTTCTTTACACACTCACGACATATCCCCCTGCGATCGGTGGCGGACAAATGCATCAACATCTAATCGCCCAACAACTCAAACAACAACATCAAATTCAAGTCTTTACCCATTGGCATCAAAATCGCACTGACTGGTTAATGGGAACTACTATTAACGCGCCATCACAAAGCAAGGATTACATCATTGATGATATTCCTGTGCATTGTATGGGCATGAACCTTATTGACAAAGCTCGGTTACTTCCCTACTTACCCCTTTATTATCCTTGGATGGATCTCGCGTTACCACCGATCGCCAATTGCATCAGTCGCTATCTCGATCAATATGCCCAATCTGCTGACCTAATCCATAATGTTCGCATTGG
>Ga0316610_1000328_pt1 | contig 11860 bp, 10 predicted proteins | sample MIS2017111B_MG_FD_207677 | JGI IMG/M metagenome (GOLD analysis project Ga0316610, IMG submission 207677) | Microbial mat bacterial communities from Middle Island sinkhole, Lake Huron, Michigan, United States - MIS.2017.111B | ecosystem: Environmental > Aquatic > Freshwater > Lake > Sediment... | reverse complement strand
AGGAGTCTTGAAATAGGTTTAAATCTGGACTAGCCTTAATCTCTCGTTCACTAAATCTTTCAAGGTCTGATATGATAGGATTGATAAAGTTTTCTAATCTACCTATTCTTCTGCTAAACTGAGATTCGTGGATTACATAATCACAAAATCCATTTTCTTTACACCTCTCAAGAGATAATCTGTAATTTTGTCCATATTCTGTAATAGCTAAGATTGCCACAAGTAAAACATCTGAACTAGGCATTTTAGTTAAATAATGGTCTTTATGAGACTCTTGATTTAAAATCTTGACTATCATGCTTTTAATAATTTTAACTTGTTCTTGGAGAGATAATGTTGTAGTCATGTACAATCAATCTCTCTATTTTTGTACTTTTTGAAAAGTTACACGCAAGTTGGGTTATCATAAAGTACAGCTTGCGGTCCATTACAAAAACACAGCAGCGATCATATGTTACCTTAAATGTGGTTTTATGCCAGAAAATAATTGGTCTGATATATTCCAGTCTTTAAATGAGGAGGGATTTGCTACAGATGGTTTTTTATGATGAGTATTAACACTCAAAACATTATCGCTCACATGAATCCTGATTATGAATCTGCAGAGCTTGAAGCCAAAACCCAATTTGAAGCTTATTTAAAAGTATTACAAGAAAATCCCCCGCAAATTCCTTGACCTTAAAGCAGCATAATGCTATTTCTTAATCAAGAAAATCTTTCATGAAAATTCTAATCTTTGGAGCAGCAGGTAAAACTGGCCGCGAAGTGGTTATACAAGCTTTGAGCCTTGGTCACGAGGTGACGGCTTTTTTGCATGAGCAAACTCTAGGTAAAACCACGAAACTAAATCATGTGTACGGTGATGTTTTGGATGCTCAAAGTGTAGTAAATGCAATGCAAATCGGCTTTGATGTTGTGATTTCTTGTCTTGGAAACAATCACGAGAAAATCAATAGTTGCTCTGATGGCATCAAAAATATTATCAATGCCTGCTATTTATCAGGAAATACTCGAATAATCGCCGTCTCCTCACTTGGTGTAGCTCCTGAGTTTAATAGTTTTTATTTCAATGTGGTTGTGCGACCTTTGTATCTAAGCGATGTCCATAGCGATCTAGAAAAAATGGAAAAAGTAATCGAAAATTCCAAACTTCTCTGGACGATTGTCCGGCCCCCGCAGCTCATAGATAAAAACCGTACAGGTAGTTATAGACTAATTACAAAACCAGAAGAGCCAAAACTTACCGAAATTTCAAGACCAGATGTAGCTGATTTTATACTCAAAGAAATCCTCAGCCCTAACTTTATCAGGCAAAAAGTAGCAATCGGATACTAATATTATGGCAACTAAAAACAAGAAAATCAAGACCGAAGCTCCTGAATTACAAATCGAGGAGATGGCAACTCCAATGGAATCAAAAGTCAGCACCAAAGCTGAACTAAAAAAACTCTGGCAAAGTCTCAGAAGCCTTATATTTTTCATCTTACTACTTGTTTTAATACCTCAAATTGAAAATTGGATTGGTCAAGATAATATCAAAAATTTTATCACCAGCACTGGGATTTGGGCACCGATTATCTTTGTTTTTATCAGACTTTTGACTGTGGTCATAGCACCGCTTCGCCTCGGACCGATCACTACTTTGATGCATCGAGCTTTTGGACTTTGGCCTTCACTTTTGTATACGGTCTTAGTGATTACAGTCGGCAGTACGATAAACTATTTTATAAGTAGAAAATGGGGAAACAAAATTATAGGTTTCTTTTTTGGTCCTGATATACTCAAAACAGTTGATTTATACGCCCAAAAATACCTTGATCGAGATTTCAAAACTACCAGCTTACTTTTCTTGTCTAACTATGAGCTTATGAGCTACGCAGCAGGTTTGACTGGCTTAAAATGGTGGAAAGTGACCCTAGCTTCACTAGCTTCATCACTTGTAACTGCCCCTTTGATTGTAGTACGAGATTTAAATATCGGCAGCAATAATACACTTGCGACTATTTTATATATTTTGGGTGTTATTTTAGGCTTAGCTCCGATTTTATTAGTTGCCAAAGATGATATTATCGCCTGGTGGAAAGCCGAGATGAAGCGAATAAATGAGATGTAAATGAAAATGACGAAATATAATCTAAGAAATTCCCCTTCTCAGAAGGGGTGGTAGCCGATAGGCAGACGGGGTAGTTCCTCAAAACTTTAACCCTTAGCGAAACCTCCCCCAAACTTCGTTTGGGTACTCCTCCAAGGGAGGAGAATTTGCTACAAATAACCTTGTCTCAGCTCATCCCAGTCACTCCCCTGTCTTGCAAGCTTTGTTTTATCAGATTTCTTAGCTAAAAGCGATTCTACCAAAACTTCCAAAAATATAGTGTTTTGTGATCCTTTTATCCAAATCCAAGATCCGACTTCAGGCAAATCTGATTTAAAGTATCTGACAATATCCCCAACTTTTGTAAAATGTTTAAATTTTTGGCGATCGTATCTGCAATGCAACCAAGTTGCACCTAAAAGAATAACTTCAACATTTAGCGTTTGGCTTATATTTTCAAGTCTTTCTAGGATTTCATTATGAACTGAAACCGCTGCGTCACCCAGTTCACGCATCTCACCCAAAATGATATATTGTTTATCACTGCTTTTAATCTCCAAAATCAAATCTAAAAATGAATGCAAGCTAGCTGGGTCGCTATTATATGAGCTATCGACGATTTTAGTCTGATTGACGCCCTCAAAAAAACCAAAACGACCATTTGGTAAAATCATATTGGCTAAAACTTCCTCAAGCGCTGATTTGGATAACCCAAATCTCTCTCCTACTTTGTGGGCCATTGCAATTTGTCGATTGAAAGATAGTGGAAACAGAAAGCAATTTGGGGTTTTAATGCCATCAACTATTAAAACTGAATTATCTAAGCGATCGATTTGGGGTCTTATTGAGTGCAGTTTTGCTTTGGAACTTATCACCAACTCACTCTTTTCAAGATCAAAAGAGCTTGGCAGAATATAGTTTTGAGCTATATTTAAAAGCTTTAATTGCTCGAAATAACAATTTTTTAATAAATTATCTAACTCATCATTTGAAATATCAAGGTCAGGGAATGAACTAAATAAATCAGCTAAATTTGAAATTATTTTTTTATCTGGATTGAATACTGTGTCAAAACCTGCGGTGTGCTCAGGCCCAAAATTGCTTAAAACAACCCAATCTGCGCTTTTAAAAACTTTAATATAATCCTCCATTTCGTTTTGATGATCTACACCGACCTCAAAGATTAAAATATTTGGCTTACTTCCAAAATTCCAGCTTTTAAACAACCAAATCAGCTTGGCTCGAATCAAAAAACCCAATTTTTGCAAACTATTTGCATTTTCAAGGCTAATATTAAGCTCGCCCAGTGTCATAATCAAACCTGTCAAAGTATTGCGGTTTTTATTTTGAGTGGTACCTGTCCAGACTTTATATCCAAGATGCTCAAAAATTTGATTCAAAATCAGAGTTTGGCTACTTTTCCCGACATTTCCAGCCACTAAAATTACTGCTAAAGCTTCGCCTTTAGATCTCAAATAATTTTTTTTAAACTTACTAAAAATCATCGAGCTTAAAAACACTAAGCTAAAATGTGAGATTGATTTTATGAACATAACATTAGGGTTGTGTATCTTGAGTTCGACACGATCTTCACGAGTGTCATTATAGAGTGAAGTGAGAAATCTTAGCAAACTCTGGTGAAAGATTTCTCGCTGTGCTCGAAATGACAGTACAGTATAAATTTATCAATCAAAATACAACTAAAACTATAAATAGTTTATATAGTTCTTGTCTAAAAAAAGAAACCAAGATATACTTAGAAAAATTAACAAAAACCAATATGTCTACACGCCAATACCAAAACCGAAACTCAAATAATGATGACTATTTAGATGATTTATATAATCGTTTGAGCAGTCAAAAAGATGAAAGTGAAACAGATTTAACTCAAAATCTTACTAATTCAGTCAAAGCTCTAAGTCGAAGATGGCTACAAGAAGCTTATTTGGATGGTATGATGCTAGCAGATAAACTTCATAAAGTCACATTTGAGGCTAAAAACAAGCTTGATGACATCTCTAGCCAAAAACCTGTTTCTCAAAATCTCAAAACCGTAAACTCTACTGATATTGCTTTAATTGTTAGACAAGAATTGCAAAAACTTGGATTAAATACTCAGAATAGTGAGTCAGAACCAAAATCCAATCGATTTGCAAATTTTCTATTTGGATCAGCTTTGATTCTTTCGAGCTTTTTCATAATCGGTGGTGCTATTAGCTACTACGGACTTGATGGTCAAATCAAAGGTCTCGTCGGTCAGACATACGCATCTTTAAGCGGTGTTCAAAAAGTGGATCAGCCACAAAACACCAATCAAACCGCAACGAAACCAATGCCTCCAGCACCTCAAACAGCACAGACAACCCCATTAAATAACCCAGTTGCGAAAGTCGCTTTAGCCCAAACTCCCTCAAATCAAACACTTACACCAACCCAAAATGCTCCAGCAATTTCCATACCAAATACTGCTGCCAATGCTCAAAATCTAACAAGTGCACCTACAACTAGTACTTCACAAGCTGCTTTAAGCACACAGCAAGGTCAAACCAACAATACTACAACCCAATCTTCAGCTTTACCAGCTTCGTGTAACGGACAAGCACCTCAAGTAAACCGACCGCTAGATATTCAAAAACCTTCAGATCGAGCCATTTTGTACTGTATCCTAGATCTACAAGCCCAGAAACAAAGCACAGCTCAAAGTACTGTTAACAACACTCAAACTACAACTACACAAGATCAACAAACTATTGGCCAGACTCCAAATCCTAGCTCAGTTCCACAACGATAACCCCTTCTTCACCTTCTCCATATCGGCCGTTGCGCCAATTTAAATTGCAATGATTAAGGTAATCTTCAGTGTAGGCACGAAGTGGATTTTTGCCATTTATCCAGTTTTTTGATCTGACACCTTTACCGACTATAATTCCGATTTTTACTGGAAAGCCCTTCTTTAATTTCATACTATGCTTGTGCTCCATGGTGTGGATAAAATTATCGATCACATTCCAGACGTCTTGTTCTGATATTGGATTTCCACGACCGTTGACATCATGTAAATCTACAAGATCTGCTATTGTGCTATAATTGGAATATTTATTCATATCAACAGTGGGTTGCTTTTGAGATTTCAGCTTAAAGTAACCATGTAACATAATTTTTGTAAAGAAAGAGATACCACTTGACAACATATCACATATGATATAATTTAGTTTTATTCAGAGTTTTAAAGTCCAATCCTGGATACTGGCCCTGAGCAAAGATTACTAAATTATTATGTCATTACAAACTAATATCGCTTCTTTTATCAAAGAACTTCGCGAGCAAAAAGGTCTAACTCAAGCTGATTTTGCAGAGCTACTCGAAACTAGCCAAAGTGCTGTAGCTCGCATGGAAAAGGGAGAGCAAAACTTCTCTACAGAAATGCTTACTAAAATTAGTCACGCTCTAAATCGTAAGTTTTTAGCTATCAAAAGCTCGGTCGATTTTAAGATTGAAGGCGGACATCAACTCTCAGGTACCATCCAGACCAACACTTCCAAAAATGGAGCTATGGGTCTTCTATGTGCCAGTTTACTCAATAAAGGTAAAACTACACTGCATGGAATCCCAAGAATAGAAGAAGTAAATCGAATCCTAGAAGTGCTTGAAAGTATCGGAGTTGTGGCGAAATGGATCGCCCAAAATAGCCTCGAGATAATTCCACCAAAAGAATTGGATTTAGCTAGTATAAATGCTGTTTCAGCTAGAAAAACACGCACCATTTTGATGTTTATCGGACCGTTGATTCACTTATTTAAAAACTTTTCAATTCCAAACTCACAAGGTTGTAAACTTGGAAAGAGAAGCATTTCTGCCCATCTTTACGCTCTGGAAAATATGGGGGTCAAAATCAAAACTACAAATACCACATATGATATAAAGGTTGGAGAATTGAAACCTTCTGAAATTGTAATGTACGAAGCTGGTGACACTGCCTGTGAAAATATTCTACTTGCGGCAGCTAAAATCCCAGGAAAAACAACTATAAAGTTTGCCAGCGCCAACTACATGGTCCAAGAAGTAGCTAATTTTTTGACTAAGCTTGGGGTGAAAGTCGAGGGTATTGGCTCTACCACCATGACTGTCTATGGAGTAGAAGATATCGACCAAAATGTCGAATACACCAACAGCGAAGACCCAACCGAGACAATGATGCTTCTCACAGCTGCCATAGTCACAAATAGCACAATTACGATCACAAGATGTCCGATTGATTTTCTAGAATTGGAACTTCTTAAACTTGAGAAAATGGGATTTAAATACTCCAAAACCAAAATCTACATCTCAAATAACGGACTTACAAAACTAGTAGATATCACCACCAAACCATCTAAACTAAAAGCACTGCCTGATAAGATCTATTCTCAGCCTTATCCTGGAATAAATATGGACAACCTACCATTTTTTGTACCGATTGTTGCTCTAGCTGAAGGCACATCCTTGATTCACGACTGGTCGTACGAAAACCGTGCTATTTACTTTATGGAGCTTACCAGACTTGGTACTACTATGATTTTAGCTGATCCGCACCGCGTATATATCGAAGGTCCTACAGTATTTCAACAAGCACAAGTAGTCTGCCCTCCAGCCCTGCGTCCTGCAACTATTATTTTAATTGCCATGCTTGGAGCTTCAGGTACCTCAGTTTTGAGAAATGTCTACTCCATCAACCGAGGCTATGAGCAAATTGCTGAAAGATTAAACTCAATCGGCGCTAAGATTAGTGTGATTGAGGAGTAGGAGAAATTTTACATCTTTTATAAAGTGGTGTAAACTTAAGACATATTATGTCTGTAGGTGGTGGCAAAAATGAATTAAGGATTGATACATCTGAAGTATCATTTATCTCATACCGTGAATCTAAGAAAGTTCAGTCGTGTAATGTGGTGGAATCAAGTGCGCTTATAGACGCTATTGACCAGGGTGTAATGACAGAACCATACACTTTACAATCGATAAATTATCTTGACTCAAAAATCGAAGATTCCAATCTACGAGTAAAATTTCAAAATAAATTAAGCCATATATTCCAAGACCCAAAAGATATTTTGCACTATTGTATTTTAGAAGCCATTGAACAAAAGAGAAGATATTCAGACGATCCAAATTACTCAATACTTCCTTCATTGGATGTATCTTTACCTTTAAATAAATATAGTCTAGTGAAGTCTTACGGATATTCTAGCATTGGTTTGGGTAGATTTTATGATACTTCCTTTTTAAATAGAGTCAAAGACACTGATTTTGCTCAAGCTCTCAATTTAAAATCAATAAACTCAGATATAATTTTTGATAAATTAACTCAAAAACATCAAAAACAAGAACTACAAAAAATCCATCTTTTAAAAATACTTCAAGAAATTAACGAAATTAAAGACAGGGTCTCTGTATTGAGGCGAAAAAGTATCAGAAGTCAATTAGTAAGCCCAATAGATAATCTTTTTAAGCTAAAAAACAAAATACCTATTGAAATTCAAGATCCAGCACTAGAAATAAGCAAACTTCAAATTAAATTAAACCTTCTTAAACAGGACGCAAAAAATGAAATTGAAGCTTTTAATAAATCAATTAACACCAACAATATAAAAAGTTTTTTAACTTTCAATGAAAATATACTTAACCCTAAACAACCTGGAAACGAAAGGTATTTCTCACTTCTAGGTGTTACACAGGATAAAAATGTCCAAGCTTTAGATAAAATATTGGGTAGAAAGCTTCTTAATCAAATCTCACTTCAAGGAGATCCTAAAAAAGATGATTTGGTCACCCAATTTAAAAAACGACTTTCTGAGATATTGTACACAACCTCAAAAACAAGAATAGGTTTTGCCAAAAAAAAGGCATTTGATGAAAATAATCCTGATTCTATACACAGTTTATTTGATGATAAAGAGCTAAATTCGGATTTACTGTTTGATTCGCTCTCAGAAGTATTTTTAAATCCCAACAATCAAAAATATGATAAAGAAAAATATGTCGCTCAGGTTTTAGATCTATTATCTGGTATTGAAGTTTTAAGCGATTTCAGAGATGTGGCCGACCAAATCATGGCCCCAAATCTAGCTTTAACTCAAAATCTAAACACTGCCATACTTGAAATTTCAAAAGATCAATATAAGCTTAATTCAGACAACAACACACATATTGAAAGACAAGAAAAAATACAAGAAAAAATTAACGATTCACTTTTAATAGCTCAATCAATTGCTAAATCACTAGATAAAATCGACATAGAAAGTCCAGATTTAAACATCGACTTACTTAAAGATACCCTAATATTATGTGATGATTATTTGGCTAATAATGAAAATCCCGGAAACCAGAATAAAAAAATTAGCTCATTAATATTTGGAAATTCAGTTTCAGAGCCTTTCCAAATTAAAATAGCCAGTTTTATAGAAAAATTTTTTAAAACATTATGACAGCTGGCCTCCAGAACTCGATATTAATAAAAAATGGTTATTTGCAGTATATAAATCATCACGTCTAATAAGTATCAATCTTGATGAACTAATCAATATCACCAAACAAATATTGACAAAGCAAATTGAAGATAGAGAACTTCTTAAAAAAGAACTTCAAGACTTTAAAACAGGCAAAAACCCTGATTTACTTGGTCCAAGAGTTGCTTCAGGCATTGAAGATGCAAAAACCAATGATGTTGAAAAAAAACCTGGAATAGACTGGTTTGAGGTTAGTAAATATGGTTTAGTTGCGGCAATTTTTCTTTCTTTTGCCAAGCCATATATTCCCGAAAGCCTGATTCCCAAACTCCCCTTTATAAATAATCCAATCCAAAATATTAGCAAAAAGCATACGTCTACACCTGGAAACCCACCCGAGCCAGATAAAAATCCAGTTATAATTGCTAAAGTTAGCCGTGATCAATTTACCCAAACTGGTTTAAGAACTGACCAACCGAGCGACAGATTTCTAGTTAGTCAAATTTTAACTGTCAGCGGAAACGAGGCAATCAAAATTGACCGATCTAATCATTACCAAGCTATTACCGCAAATGCCGCAAATTCCAACACGATCAGCCAAAAAAATCTTACAATTCAATACTCTAATGTAGAACCAAGTTCCGTGGTTAGTACTCCTCTAGCTAAAGTAAGTGAAATAACAAAAACAAACGCCGATCTTAAAATTGGCAAAGCTGAAAATGAAGTCACAAGCATTTTAGTAGATAGAGAGCAAAACCCAAAAGTCACTTACAAAATTGATAAACCAAACACTTCCGAAATAAAAATCAACGGTGGATATTATCTATATGGGTCAAAAAATGAAGCCAATCTAAAATTAAATCAGTTTATTCAAAACTTAAATCAAAATAGCCCTTTTTCCCAAAAGTTAGTTGAAATTCAAAGAGAATTTGACCAAGACCAAGATAGGGAGAAATTTGTAGACTCGATCACAGAGCTACTTCATTCCCAAAGCTACGACTTTAACAATCTAGAAACCAACTTTAAAGATTTGGAAACAACTGCCAACAAAATCACTAAAAGACTCGAAGACAGAGGTGGAATTATCTGCAATCAATCTTCGGTGTTTCTTGCCTATTATCTGGAGTTAAACTCTATTCCATCAGCTTTAATAACACTTGATGTACTTGAAGAAGTGCCTCAACTAGATCCAAAATATCTCTACGCTCACACAAATAGCGCACATATGGTGGTGGCATACAGCAAAGATGAAACCAATAATACCTTTAGAGTGGTGGACCCAACTGCAAAAGATGGTCCAGGTAAACAAAAACTTAGAGATGCAAATAATGCTTTAAAAAATATTGAAAAATCAGATTCTTGGCTAGATTTATTCAAAACTAACAATGCCTTAGATTTTCTCAAAGTAGGTATTCCATCTGCAGCTCTTGGCATAATAATACTACGACTAATTTTAAAGAAGAGAAGAGAAAGTAAAATAGTTTCAAACAGTGAAAGCAATCTACTTGAAAATACTCAAGAAAATACTGAAAATACAAAATTAAACAAGGGTCAAACTCAGGAAAATAGCTGGTTTTCTAATCTAGCTCTAAGCATAATCAAAACCTCAAAAAGGTACCAAGAACCATATAAAATCAACCATAATCTCTACCAACAAAACAATCAAGAAATGATTGATAACTATACTCAAAATCTAAGAAATTATACTGATCAAGATCAAATAAAAGTTGAAAAGATATTACTCTCATTAACTAAAGATATGGACGAATCTCAAATCAAAAGTTTTGCCAGAAAAATTAAACTAAACTCACACAAGATACCCCTATGCTTTAACAGTGATCAGATTAACATGCAAAAACTTGAGGATTTTCTAGGTAAATTATGCTTGGGTCTCATTAACCGAAACTCACCCAATCAGTAAGCTTGTTGAGGCTAAAGCTAAAGTGTAAAATTATTGCCAGATTGACATGACATCTTACTAAAAACACAAAAGGTCATCGAAATTATTGACATATACTGTGGCATCCACCATGTCATCATTACCAGTGAAACCATTTCGTTCAAACCCAACCCAATCAACCCTAGTTTGGAGCAGATCCGCCACTCTTTCGACCTCCTAAATTGTAAATATGTGGCTGTGCGCTCCAGTGCCACCTCTGAGGATTCCGCTCAGTTTTCTTTTGCAGGACAGTTTGATACTTTTTTAAATGTCACCAGAGAAAACCTAATTGAAAAGGTTTTTGAATGTTTTGAAGGCTTGAATTCACCTAGATGTCAGGCATATATAATTGAGTCTGGTTTGGATATTTCTAAGATCAAAGTGGCAGTCGTGATCCAAGAGATGATTCAAAGTGAAGTGGCAGGTGTCGTTTTTACAAATCATCCAGTAACCGGAAATAGTGATCAGATTTTGATTGAGGCAGGATACGGACTCGGAGAAGCTGTGGTTAGTGGTCATATTTCACCAGACAGTTATTTAGTTGAAAAAAGAGATCTAAGTATTGTTGATATTGATATTTCTAAGCAAAATACTGGTTTGTTTTTATCTAATAGCCCAGACAAATCTAATATCTGGCAAGAAATACCCAAAACACAACAAAATCTACAAAAACTCTCAAATCAACAAATCCAGGAATTGGCTAAAACCTGTATTGAAATAGAAAAACTATACGGCTTTCCATGTGATATTGAGTGGGCGATATCTCAAGATCGTATATATATACTTCAAAGTAGACCAATTACCACAGTATAATCACTACATATTGTCATTTCGAGTGTAACGAGAAATCTATACCCAACTCCGTTAAGATTTCTCACTTTGTTCGAAATGACAGAGTTCAGAAATTGTATTTCAACCCAATGTCTTTCACCCAACCCTTAAACAAAATCGACTCAAATCCACTTCTATACGGGCGAAAATCAGTATGCTTAAAAACCTTGCAGGAAAATAATTTCAAAATCCCAAAAATAGTAGTTATTAGCTATAAATTCTTGCTCGATCAACTTGGTGCCAGTTTCCCTTTTTTAAAAGAATCAAAAATAAATGCACTTGAACTTACCCAAAACCTTCCAAATATCTGTCAAGTCCCCAAAATCCTAGACAAATTCTATAGACAAATAAGGAATAGATTGGATACCATTTTCTGTAGCATACTGATTAGTCCCCCCGCAACAACAACCTTATCATAATTAGATAATCTACAGTTTCTGGCTTTTCCATCTTTACAGGATCACAGAATAAAATATATACATATAGTATATGGGTACTATAGCCAAAAAATTC
>Ga0316610_1000327_pt1 | contig 11895 bp, 11 predicted proteins | sample MIS2017111B_MG_FD_207677 | JGI IMG/M metagenome (GOLD analysis project Ga0316610, IMG submission 207677) | Microbial mat bacterial communities from Middle Island sinkhole, Lake Huron, Michigan, United States - MIS.2017.111B | ecosystem: Environmental > Aquatic > Freshwater > Lake > Sediment... | reverse complement strand
CATACAAGTATCATGAGATGGGAGCAAAAATTGACAGCCCAGTCAGAGCAATAGTCGCTATTGGATTGAGGCAAAGGCAGGACTCAAAGATCCTGAACTATTTGCTAAAGCAACAAAAACAGCATGGCAATGGGCAAAAATGAGTCAATATATTTCGATGGTTTACCGATGGAGAAAAGAGATATGCCCAACAACTATGGCAAATGGCAAGTGTATACCCCAAATCCACCGAAGTAAGCAAGGAGATGTAGCCGCTTATCGCCGTGGACAAAACCTGTATGCTAAGAATACCGAAGGATTGCAACGAGCAGTCACGGTGCAACGCTTAGTTCACAACTGGGTAAGACCTCATGTGGGCTTAGGAAAGAACAAGACTCCATCTATGGCGATCGGACTATATCGCCGACCGATTTCTATGCTGGAGTTGGTATCACTGCGCGGGTTTCATTCCCTCACGATTTAACTGACCAGTGCCAGCTATAACTATTAAAGCGTTTAATGCCCATGTAAAAAAAGAATCGATTAAAAAACTTTTCTGGAAACCTACGGAGGGCTTTCCTACTGTAGAAGCATAGAATTGTTAAATTCGTTCATGACTTCATGTAAAAATCATTAGCAAATTTAACAATTTTCTGGACAAGTACGAACAAAGCAAATACAATGTATCCGCAAATTAAGGTACGTTCGCACCGCTTGGAGGTCATTATTCCTGAACCGCTAACCCTGACTGTGAGTTTACGAGGCAGCCGCGAAGTCAAGGACACCTATCAATTGATCCGCCTCACAGGTCTTCTGGACGCTTTCTCCGAGCCAGCCTTTAAAAAGGTCATTGGCAAATGCGTCGAGGATGGACCTGTTAATGTGATTCTCGATCTGTCAACTATTGATTTTATCGATAGCTCTGGACTTGGGGTTCTGGTGCAAATGGCTAAAAAAACTCAAGGTTTAAGCGGCACTCTCCAGATCATTACCAACCCTAGAGTTACCCAAACAGTTAAATTGGTGCGACTAGACCAATTCCTGTCACTTCAGGTATCAATTGATGAAGCCCTAGCAAAGCTTGACCAAGCGAAGAAGAGTTAGGTAAAGTCAATCCAACGACTAGATCATAGAATAGTCATTCAAAATAGAAGCTGGTTAACTGATTCTAAGATGTCAGCCTAAGTTGACAAAAATCTCATAGCCAATTCTTTCTAGATATTTAGAAAAACTAAGCGGGGTAAAATTTCTAGATTGTCTGTTTACGATTGATTGCCATTAGCAATCAATCGATATTAGTCGCGATATTGTCAAAATTAGTCTCAACCGACTTATGATGTAAACAGGACAAAATTTACTGATATGCAATGGGCAGGTCTGACCTGCCCATTCATGTCTAAAATAAATGTAAATGTCAAGCGTCTAAACATTTTGTCTCAACAAAACTTAAGTAAAGTCCTCCTATTCTGTAATGGCATTATTCTGTAATGTCTCTTAGCCCAATAATTGAAAATATTGCTGAGATTCCCGTCTCTGCTCTGGCTTACATCGGAGATGCTGTTTATGAGATGCAAATGCGGTTGCATTATTTACTGCCGCCACGCACAGCCAAGCAGTATCACCAACTTGTAGTCAGCCAAGTCAGAGCAGAACAACAAGCAAAACTTCTTGAAAAACTCGATCTCACAGATTTTGAATCCGATCTAGTAAGACGCGGACGCAACGCGGCGGGATCTGCTCCCCGAAAAGTCGATCCGAACATTTATCAAAGAGCTACAGGATTTGAGGTACTGATTGGTTATCTTTACTTAACTGATCGCGATCGCCTCGACCAAATTTTCACCCAGCTACTTAGCCACATCGATCCCCCATCGCCATGACATCGCAACCCAAACTGAAATCCAAGAAAAATCGCTCCGACAGAGACACAGACAGAAATTTTGAGAGTCGCCCTGAAAAGTCTTTCGATAAATATTCAGACAAACGTACTGATAGCCGCGTTGGTAAGTATTCCGACAAATATGCGGACAAGCGCTCAGATAAACGTCCAGAGAGAGCGTCTGACAAATCCTTTGACAAACCCTACAAAGCAACCGAGAGAGGCTACGAAAAGCGCTCTGATAGTCGGCCTGATTTTAAATATTCAGGAAAATCTGACAAATATTCTGACAAGTCCTCAGATCGTCGTCCTGAAAAGAGTTTTGAAAGACGTGCTGATTCTGCTGCTGAACCCAGATTCGATCGCAAGTTTGACAAACCGATCGCCAAGAGGATTGGCGATAAGTTCGCTGACAAGAAATTCGGCGATCGCAAGTTTGGCGACAAAAAATTCGGCGACAAAAAATTCGGCGATAAAAAATTTGGTGACAAAAAATTTGGCGAGCGCACGTTTGATCGTGATCGTCCTGAACGCTCTGAACGCTCTGAACGCTCTGAACGCTCTGAACGTAGTGATCGCAATTTTGGCGATCGCAATTTTGATCGCGATCGTTCGTCAGTTCCTAACTTTGAACGGCGATCGCTCCCACCTGTTGCCCGCAACTTTGATCCCGATGGCGAATTAAGTATCGTCGCACCCACCCAAGCTGTTGAAAACCCCGATATTGTCTATGGTCGTCATGCTGTTGAGGCTGTCCTCAATAGCGATCGCAGCATTAACCGTATTTGGGTAACAGCAAAACTCCGCTACTCCTCTGACTTCTTGCCGCTAATCGATGAAGCCAAAGCAGGCGGAGCCGTAATTGATGAAGTCGATAATACTCGCCTCGATCGCATCACTGAAAATGGCAGACACCAAGGCATCGCTGTCCAAGTTTCCGCCTATGAATATGCAGACCTTGATGAATTGATTGTCAAAGCCAAAGAGAAATCTACCAATCCTGTGATTGTGATTGCTGATGGAATTACTGATCCCCATAATCTAGGGGCAATTATTCGGAGTGCGGCAGCCCTCGGAGCGCAAGCCCTAGTGATTCCCCAGCGTCGTGCAGCAGGAATTACCGCCACCGTCGCCAAGGTTGCCGCAGGTACATTGGAAATTCTTCCTGTGGCACGGGTGGTCAATCTTAACCGAGCTCTTGAGAAAATCAAGGAAGCTGGTTTCTGGGTTTATGGAACTATAGCAAGTTCAGGTGAAGCCATTCACAAAGCCAAATTCACTGGCGCGATCGCCCTCGTGATTGGTGCGGAAGGAGAAGGTTTAAGCCTCTCCATTCAGAAAAATTGTGACTTCCTCGTATCTATACCTTTAGATGGAAAAGTGGAAAGCTTAAACGCATCAGTAGCGACAGGAATGGCTCTGTATGAGATTTTTAGACAACGTTGGGTCAATACGTTAAACCTGAACAATTTGTCTTGAAGCCATCTTTTAAGTTATATAAAGATATAGGTAAAATGATTTCAATTTAAGGCTTCATCATTAACCTAAACCATTCACTTTAGCTATGTAAAATCATGGGTGGTAACTTGTTTAAGAACATTTTTACATCAATTCTCGAAATGTTTGGTCTGGCTGTATGGATCGAAATTGTCACCGATTCACCACGTTGCACCTACTACTTTGGTCCTTTTACGAGTCAACCAGAGGCTGAAGCTGCAAAAATTGGTTACATCGAAGATTTAGAAGCGGAAGGTTCTAAAGGTCTATTGGTAACAGTTAAACGCTGCAAACCAGAAAATCTGACTATTTATGATGACTCACTGGATTTTAAGTTTGACCGCTTTCTTGCATTTAGCGGTCAGACTCTATAATCACTAACCAGATGAACTAAATCAGGGGCTTTAGCCCCTAGTTTTTTATGAGATAAATGCATCAAGAGGCTGTCTTGATTAACCTCACCTCTGCATATCAGCGATCGCTGGATGTCAGTTTAGTCATTTCAAATACTAACAATTGTAAATAATTTGATAGAGTGCGTCCCGAAGGGGCGCACTCTATCAAATTATTAAAATCATCAAACACGTTTAGTTTTAGTAGGCATTATGTTATTTGGACTTGGCAAAAAATCAACCCTTCCAACGGCGACGGATGCTCTCACGGGTAGACCGACAGCTATTCCCACCGCATCACACCATTTTGTAAATGGGAATGCGCTAAAACCTCCTTTTCCTGAGGGTATGGAAGTATCTGTGTTTGGGCTAGGCTGTTTTTGGGGGGCAGAGCGTCGATTCTGGCAACAAAAGGGGATCTATGTGACGGCTGTTGGCTATGCCGCAGGCTTGACTCCTAACCCAACCTACGAGGAAGTTTGTTCGGGCATGACAGGTCACAATGAAGTCGTGCTAGTAGTGTTCGATCCCAAAGTAATTAGCTATGTAGATTTGCTCAAAGTCTTTTGGGAATCCCATAATCCTACTCAAGGAATGCGTCAGGGTAACGATCATGGCACTCAATATCGTTCAGGTATTTATGTTTACAACGATGTCCAACGCAAGTTAGCGGAAGATTCGCGAGAAGTTTATCAAGATGCCCTGAAAGCTTCGGGGATCAAGCAAGGGATTACGACGGAAATTCGGGATGTGGGCGAGTTTTATTATGCTGAGGGCTACCATCAGCAATATCTTGCTAAGAACCCCAATGGCTATTGTGGGTTAGGTGGCACTAACGTTTGTTATCCTGCTGCCACAGTTGCCTAAATTTACCAAAGAGTTGGCGATGCGAACTCTTTGGGGTAACGTCATAATGAGTTGCGGCGCTTCGCGCTGCAACCGATTTTTATTGATTTATTGCTTGGATTACCATTGTGGCGAGTTTACTGGCTGCGCCTGTTTGTCCACATACTTGCTTGAGCCGATCGCGCATTTTCTCTAGTTCCTCTGGGCGATCGAGATAAAACAAAACTTGATCGGCAATTTGCGTCGGTGTAAGTTTCCCTAAAAATTCTGGCACGATCGCTTTGCCTGCCCATATATTCGGCCAAGACAATAGTTGTCCTTTTTTAGCAATTTGCGAAATAAGAATGAAATTAATTAACCGAGACAGGGTTTTACCTAACAATGGTGCGGCCGCCAATAAGCCCAAAAGTCCATCCCAACCAATCTTAATATCAGCAAAGTTGGTGGGTAATAGCACCAGCATCGGTTGATGCAGGGAGGCAAGCTCGGCCGTGTTTGCGCCAACGGTAGTAAGACAGAGTTGACTACTGGTGATGACTTCATGGGCGGGGAAATCATGGTAAATCTTGATCAGAGTTCCCCTAGGCGTTAATAAGCTGCCATCCACCAAAATTGCGGTGGAGCCTTCGCTATCTGCGGTCGGAAAACAGGCTTGAGCATATTGGGCAAGAATTTCAGGGGTAGTCGTTGGGGCAAGCGGAATTACAAACTCAATATCAGGGCGCTGTTGCTTGATAATATCGGCGATCGCCACCATTAAAGGCATACCAATTTGTAATTTGACACCCTTTGACCCTGGCATCAAGCAAATTTGTGGCTTCGCGATCAATTCAGCACGCGGCTGTGCCTCAAGGCGATCGACCATCAAGTCGCCAATCACAGTTGCTTTGTACTGATATGTCGCGGGAATTTTAGCGAGAATCGCCTCATTACGCACCGCAAATAGATCAGCCCATTGATACCACCGTGCCTCCCATTCTGCATAAATCAAGATTTTGTAACCCAATCGCTTGGCGATCGCCACTGCAAAAAACTGATCCCCACCCAAGAAAACCACTATTCCTTGCTTTGACCATGACCAATCAGGAGTTTTACCCCACAGCAGAAAGTCAAAAAACTGTTCCTGTGGTAACACCCGATCAACCTTGGGAAAACCTTTTGCTGTTCGTGCTTCCTGACCACTGGCATTCTGGCAAGGGGCAAGGGCAATGGAAATCCGAGTTTTAGGCTTAGGAATAACCTCAGGTATTTTCTCAGGTATTTTCTCAGATATCTTCCAACTCTTTTCTAAAGCCTTGAGAAAAGGATATACCCATGTCATCAACTCCCCAGGTCCATTCGATAGAATCAGGATATCTGTAGCAATACTAGTAATATCGTTGGGTTGAGGAGTGGAAGTCATAAATGATTACTTCTGAAATTATTATAAAATACTTAGGACTTACGCAAGACTAACGAATTTACTAGATTTTAGGTAGATGTAGCGCGTGCTTCGCACGCGCCACATCTACCCGATGCGTAAGTCCTAATACTATAAAAAATAATGGTTATACATAGCCCTATCTCTACTCTATGGGTTTATACCAATTCACGAAAGTGTGACAACACTTTTATGAATTAAAAACCAAACCCAGTAAGTGTTTTCAAAACTAAAAATGGCTACGCCATTTTTAGTTTTGGTATTATCCCAAGAAAGTGAAAGGACGGGATCGAATTCACGATAAAATTATGCACTCATAATCAAGTTAAATTAAAAGCTAGTTATTGAGCTTTTACCCAAATTTTTATAAGCGTCACGCATGTGGATTTAATTAGTTTATTTGATACACCAAAACCCGTAATTGGGGTCATCCATCTTTTACCATTGCCGACTTCGCCACGTTGGGGGAGTAGCCTGAAAGAGGTGATTAATCGCGCCGAGCAAGAAGCGACTGCCCTTGCCGCAGGCGGAGTGCAAGGAATTATCGTCGAGAATTTTTTTGACGCTCCCTTTACTAAGGATCGTGTTGATCCTGCGGTGGTGAGTGCCATGAGCCTGATTGTGCATCGCGTCAAACAGATGGTCGGCATCCCCGTGGGCATTAATGTCTTGCGGAATGATGGTCATAGTGCGATGGCGATCGCCTCCTGTGTGGGCGCTCAGTTCATTCGGGTCAATGTCCTGATGGGTGTCATGGCAACAGATCAGGGCATAATCGAAGGTGATGCTTACAAGCTCTTGCGGTATCGCCGTGAACTTGGTACGGATGTAAAAATCTTTGCTGATGTTCTGGTCAAGCATGCCCAACCCATTTCCGTTGCCCAAATTTCTGCCGCCGTTCACGATACGATTCATCGCGGGCTTGCCGATGCGGTGATCCTATCAGGATGGGCGACGGGGCATCCACCGACCATCGAAGACCTTAAGGAGGCAAAGCTTGCCTGTGGTGACACACCTCTCTTTGTTGGCTCTGGGGCAACATGGGAAAATGTACCGCAGTTGATGCAATATGCTGACGGAGTGATTGTTTCTAGCTCACTCAAGCGTAATGGTCAAATTCAACAGGCGATCGATCCGATTAGGGTCAGCCGCTTTGTCGATGCCGTCCGTCTAGATATTGCCAATCAAAAAAAGCATCTGGCTAACGAGCAAATATTGCGATCGCCCACCATATCCATTGGGTAAAATCTTATAATCAAAAATTACGGCGCTAGGCGCTGTAATTTTGCATGGAGCTATTAGCAGGTAGGTACACATTGTCTGGAACAGCTACGCGAAAACGATCTGAGCCATGGTTGCATCGGTGGTCGCGCCCTGCGATCTCGGCAATATCACTATTTGGCTTTTCTCTCACAACTTATTTAACGGTTACTCACTTTTTAGGAGAAAAAGTCGCCCTTTGTTCCGTCGAGGGGGTTGGCTGCGATCTCGTCCTAACTAGTTCCTATGCCAAAGTTTTTGGTATTCCCCTCACAATTTTTGGGGCCTTAGCCTATCTCACCTTGGGACTACTCGCAGGAATACCCTTAGTACTCAAACGCGAATCTCCTAAAGAGCAGGCTCAAGTCAAGGAAGTTTCCGCCTTTTTGATGTTTATGGTGTCTTCGGCAACCTTAGTGTTTAGTGGATACTTGATGTATCTCCTTGCCTCAGGTCAGGTTGACAGTATTAACGGTCAACCTCAATTTTGTCTTTACTGTATAACCTCCGCCACAAATATGGCTTTGATTTGGCTATTAACAGTATTTGGCAACTCTTGGAAAGATGTGGGGCAACTATTCTTTACAGGGGCGATCGTGGCGATCATCACGCTGACGGGAACTGTGGGGGTTTATGCCAGCCAAAGCAAAATTGCTGTCCAAAGCAATTCTTTTGCAGGCAAACTGGCTCAACACCTGAATGTCACTAATGCCAAGATGTATGGCGCATATTGGTGTTCTCACTGTCTCGACCAAAAGAAAAGATTTGGCGAGGCTCAAAAATTAGTTCCCTATGTTGAATGTGATCCCAAGGGTGAAAAACCACAAACCCAACTATGTATCGACAAAGATATTAAGGGTTATCCCACTTGGGAAATTAATGGCAAGCTACTTTCAGGAACGCGAAGTCTAGATGAGTTAGCCACTGCATCAGGTTATACAGGCGATCGTAAGTAACTTTTAAACCTAAACCAATAAAGGCGGCGCTTCGCGCCGCCTTTATTGGTTTGAGTTATAAACGTTTTCCTTCGGTGATCAATGCACAGAAACGATCAAAGGGTAACGGGCGGCTATAAAAATAACCTTGGATACTGTCACATCCTAAGTCTTGGAGGACCTTAAGCTCTCCCTCTGTTTCCACGCCCTCGGCAACGGTTTTAAAATTGAGACTCTTTGCCATCGTAATGATAGCTTTTGTGATCGCCCGATTCTGACTATCAGTATCAATGTGTTGAACAAAACAGCGATCGATTTTCAGAGTGTCTAACGGAAACTTTTTGATATAACTCAAGGATGAAAATCCCGTACCAAAATCATCAATCGAGAGCTTGACACCGATCGCTTTTAATTCCATCAACTTTGATAAACTCGCCTCAATGTTATGGACAACTGTAGTTTCAGTTATTTCTAGTTCTAAGTATTGCGGCTCTAAGTCCGTTTCCTCTAAAACATCTAAGATCCGTTTATTGAGATCTTGCTGCTGAAACTGCCTTCCTGAAATATTTACAGACACTTTTAAAGGAAGAAGGGTTGATTGTTGAATATTTATTTCAGCATTTTGAGAAATAATTTGGGAAAGTAGTTTTTGCGCCGACTTAATCTGGGTACAGGCCGTTTTGAGAACCCATTCACCAATTTCAATTATGGAGCCATTACTCTCAGCAATGGGAATAAATTTAAGGGGTGAAATAATGCCTTGAGAAGGATGATTCCATCGAATCAGAGACTCTGATCCAAACATTTGCCCTGTGGCTATATCGACCTGTGGCTGATAGTAAAGCTCAAATTCTTGATTGCCTAAGGCGTGATGCAAATCTGTTTGCAACTCTAGACTTAGAGGTAATTTGATCTGGATTTCATCAAAAAATTGATAGCAATTACCACCACGACGTTTTGCTTCTTGAAGAGCCAAATTTGCTCGCTGCATAATACTATTAGCATCATTGGAACAAAGAGAAATCCCAATACTAGCAGTAATATAAACCTCAGTTACGCCAACGACAAAAGGAGTACTAAAGGAATTTAATAATGATTTGGCAACATTATCTGCTTCTGCCTTGGGATTGGTCGTGGATAAAATAATCGCAAATTCATCGCCACTCAGACGGCAAATTGTATCGTCATCTTGCACTATATCAATTAGTCTTTCCGAAATTGCTTGGAGCAGCCGATCGCCAAATTCTTCTCCTTGGGAATCATTGATCATGCCAAAGCGATCGATGTCAATTAATAAAATGGGGATCGGCAATGATGGATCGGTTTCAGAAATAACTTTATCTAGACGCTCTCGCAAAGCTAACCGATTAGGCAGTTGAGTTAATGTATCAAAATACAACAAACGCTCTAATTGTTCCTGAGCCAGATTTTGAGCTACCCCTTGATAATGTTGACCAATTTTTTCTTTTTTACTAAGTTGGGCCGCGATCGCCCCCAATAGTTCTTCACGATCTAAAGGCTTCGTGAGGTAATCATCGGCTCCCTGTAACATACCTTGACGTAAATCTTGACGATCAGCGAAGGAAGTCAAAAAGATGAAGGGAATAATGGTTAAATTCGGGTCTTGACGAACCTCTGACAGGACATCATAACCATTCATTTCAACCATTTGAACATCAGATAAGATTAAATCTGGTTTTTCCCGTCTAGCAAGATTTAGTCCCTCCCGCCCATTTGATGCCGAAATTACTCGATATTTTGATAGCTCAAGAATGTCACAAATATTTTCTCGAATATCATCATCATCTTCGATAACTAGTAAGGCGTACATTGAGTGTAACCTCTACAATATTCCATTAATTTTACTCAAATACTTAGCCAGTAAAGCACAAAGTACTTTATTAAAACCCAGATAAATCCTTAAAAAGCTTGCAAACCAAGCTTTTTAAGGATTTATCTGGGATACATAAAACCTAAATAGGCTGTAGGTGAGATTTTTACAAATATATACAATCTTACTCCCTTCCCACCCAAAGAATAGGCGTTACAAAGTGAATAATTAGGCATGCGCGGCGAAGCCGCGCATGCCTAATTATTCGATGGGAAGGGAGTACAACTGATTTAGCTCACAAGCGAAAGCCCCGCACTCTATTCGTTTACAAGAATGAGTGACGGGATGAAAGCGCGGCAATGAAGAGTCCATCCCGTCAGAATAATTTTGACCAACGCTCAAAGCATGAAGAGGGGATGGCGATGAATTGCCAATAGTGCAAGATTCTTGTACTATAAGGACAGACAAACAAATCCTTTCGAGGTTTCCCTGTTGTCCACGGCGGGAGGGCATCCCGTGGTTAAAGCACAGCGAGTTTCCGAAAGCAATAGCTGGAGTAGCTGTGAAGCCCGTATTGTATCCGTTTACAGGATCAATAACGGGAGTTGTCACGCTTGCTAAGTAGGTTGTGGGAATTAAACGTAGGATGCTTTAGCGGTAGCGTAAAGCATCACCTCTAACCGATGGATGCGTTAGTGTAACGTAACGCATCCTACAAATAATTAAGCCTTCCTACTTATATAGCGGTTCTCAATCTGGCAAGGCATATGTTTTCTAAAGCTATCTGAACAAGGGGCTTAAGCCCCTTGACTGTAATTAATTCGCCAATATGAAAGTTGCTGTACTTATTCTAAGATTTGATCATCTGTGGAAAAATCGATATCGGCTTGATGACGATTGGAGGGGAAATAGTCTTGCTCGAAGGAAGTTTTTAAACCAGATAGCAGATCATATTTGGGTTGCCAATTGAGATCTTGAGTCGCTTTGGTGATATCAGCAAAGAAATGCTGCAAACGGAAAGGGAAGGCTTTCTTTTTGCCAAAATCAAAGTCTTTGGGATTGTAATATACCAAATTCAAGGTGCTAGGATCTTTGCCTGCGGCGATCGCGCATTGCTTAGCAAGTCCGATAAAAGTGACATAACGATTATCGGAAATATTGTAAATTTCACCGATCGCTTTTTGATTACCTAAGACAGCGACCATCGCACTAGCCAGATCATCGACATGACCGAGTTGGGTCATAAATTTACCGTTGGCGGGAATGGGGATGGGGCGATCGCGGACAATGCGATCGAAAAACCAAGCTTCCACATCGTTATAGTTTTGCGGTCCATAGATATAGGTGGGGCGAATGGAAGTGTAGGGAAATCCAGATTCCGCCCGCACCTGTTGTAAATAAGACTCGGTATCGAGCTTGCCCTTATGACGGCTTTTCGGATCGGTGGCATCGCTTTCGCGGTAGGGCAGAATATCGCTATCAAGATAAACACCCGCCGAACTCATGTAGACAAAGTGCTGGAGGCGATCGCGAAAAATTTCAACTAGGGGCTGAGTATCACTAAGTTCGCGTCCATTGTTATCGAAAATAGCATCAAAGGATTCGCCGCTAAGTTTGTCTTGGATTTGTTGGGCATCGGTGCGATCGCCAATGATTGTGCGTAGTCCTGCAACGGGTGAAGGCTTTTTACCGCGATTAAACAGGGTTACGTCATGCCCTTGCTCAACTAGCAGCTTGACTAGTGACACGCCAATAAATCTTGTGCCACCCATTACTAAAATTTTCATATTTAAGTTAATTGAACTAATTTTTATATCGCTTACTAAATTTAGAATATAGCTTTATGGGTAGTCCTA
>Ga0316610_1000326_pt1 | contig 11927 bp, 10 predicted proteins | sample MIS2017111B_MG_FD_207677 | JGI IMG/M metagenome (GOLD analysis project Ga0316610, IMG submission 207677) | Microbial mat bacterial communities from Middle Island sinkhole, Lake Huron, Michigan, United States - MIS.2017.111B | ecosystem: Environmental > Aquatic > Freshwater > Lake > Sediment... | reverse complement strand
TTAGACTTACTATTACAGATACCTCAATCTCAAACCCAAGTTCTACCAATCCTAATACCTACACATTCTACAATGAATATATCTTTAGATTCCAAGGTGCTGGTGTAGCTGCTGGGGGGTAGGGGGAGATAAAGTATAAAACTAATTTTATATGTCTATTAAATCTAAAAAATCAAAGAATCTCATTCCTCAAGTGATGAGTTTCGTTTTTAAGCTCACATTGATACTGGGCATTTTCACCTGTCTTATTTTACAGTTCTTACTGATTGCTCAAAACGAAATCCTAAATCAAAAAATTAGCCAAAAAAACGACTTGATTTCGGCTCAAATTAAGGATGTACATGACTGGCAAATACAATTTGAAAGTAGAGTGTTTACAAAAGCTGGGAACACCCCAGACCCAACACCTTCAGCTCCAACAAGCGATGAGCGTCGTCTCGGAAAGGCTGATACACAATATTCTTTGATTGTTTACACGGATTTAGAATGTCCTTTTTGCAAACAAGCCTACCCGATCGAAAAGTCTTTCATTGAGAAAAACAAAGACATATCCTTAGTTTATAGACATTTTCCACTTGAAAGTATTCACCCAGATGCTTTTAAACTAGCATTAATGACAGAATGTTCTTTTGATCAAAAGGGTCTGACTGGTTTTTGGAATTCAGTCGAAACAATTCTTTCATCAAGCGACCTTAAAGGTCTTGAAACTAAGGATTTTGCAAATTTGCTAGGATTGAAACCTGATGATCTTGAAGAATGCTTAAATCAAGAATCCACAAAACAAAAAATAAACGAAGCAAAAGAAGAGGCGATTAATGCCAATATTCAGGGTACCCCAGCTCTATTTTTATATAACCAAAAAACAAATGGGTTTAAGTTTATAGATGGACTTGCGTCATTGGATCAAATCCAAAATCAATTTAACGAATTTAAGTCTAAATAATTAGAAATCGAAGGCTCCACGATCTTGATTTAAAGGAACTGTAGGTGTATTGATAGGTTCTGTAGATTTGGAAGGACTTGGGTTTGATGTGGTGGGTGCTGGGTTAGCGGCATTTTTAGTTTCTGGTTGGGCTGTGGGTGTATTTTTTGGTTTTTCAGTTACAGTTGTGGGAGTGGTTGTTTTTGTTTGTTTTGGTTCAGTTAGTTCAGTTTGAGTAGGTGTACTTATTTGTGGGACAGCGGGTTCGGCTAGTTTATTCTCTGTGGGTTGTTTTGAGTCTGGGATTGTTGTAGATGTAGCTGTCTCTTTGCTCTGATTGGTAGAATCAATATTGTCAGGAGATGTCTTGTTTTTATCGTGCTGGCTTTGACTATATGCATAAATACCAAGCACAGCGACAAACAAAATAATTACACTAACAATTAGGACTAAAGTTTTTTTACTTATTTTCAAATGGTTTTTTGATTCAATAGGCATATTGACGTAATTTATGCTTTAGTAATTAAAACAGCAATTCCTCCAATTATTAAAATCACAATCAAAACGACTATAACGATTTTCCAAGCTGGGTTTTGCGTGTCATCGATATTTGAGGTGCTGATATTTGAGGCTGATGACTGCGTTGTTGGCAAAAAGTTAAATTTCATACTGTCAGATGTAACTGGATTTAACTTCTCGAAGTTTTTTGAAACTAGCTCAACTGTAATCTCTTTTTGTCCTTTTTCTAATGTCCCTATGTTGAGCTCTCCGAGTGTGAATTCAGTCTTTGAAATAATGTCTGGAACTTTTTTTCCGTCAATGCTAACTTGAAGGACGCCTTTACCATCTTCAGGTGTTTTATCTGTACTATTGTCTACTAGTGAGAAATTATCAATTTTGACTGAAATCTTATCACCCTCTTTCAAATCAATATTTGTAGCAGATTTGTCTGGCGAGACGATCGTTATTTTAGGAAGACCAATGTCAACAGTACCTTTAAAATTGGCTTTAATATTTAAAGTGTTCTGGATGCTTGGCCTGTATTCATTGTCTTTGCTATCTTTTAAGACAAAAATAAGTTTGCGATCTAGACCGTCTTCAATTTTAGAAAAATCATAGTCTGTTGATTTGAATTTGTTTTGGTAGATAGTTGCAATCAATTTCTCGGGTTTAACCTCATCCCAATAAATTGCCATTTTACCGCTACTGTTACTTACTTTAGCGGTTGGGTCATTTACAAGAGTAAAATTTGGTGTCTCAATGTCAAAATCTTGTGTGATAGTAGGTGCAAGAATGGCACTAGGCTTAGGTGAAACTATGTCAATGGTTGGAAGTGAGCTGTCTGGAGTAAAGTTGAAAGTTAGGGAAACTTCAGTTGCTGGTACTATTGGCTTACCATCATTTGTAACTACTTGCAAAAGTATTGTGTTTGAGCCTTCTTTCAGTTTTGTTTTAATGTCTTTTATTGGAAGATTAGCTCCAGCATTGGCAATAAAATTTTCTGTTTTAGCTTCGGTTCCAGTGTAAACTTTAATATATCCATTTTTGGATTTCACTGCCGCATCTACATTTTTTATATCTAAAATAAAACCAGTCCAGCGATATCTAATATCGTCATCTGGTGTAATTTTAGCGTCCGTTGTATAGGCATTTGGTTTTGTAGTGTCTGGTACACGTACTTGTGCAGCTGCTATTTTGCCATTACTCAATTGGTTTATTTTTGCTATACCAAGGGCTATCCCATTTGTCTGGCTTTGAGCTAAAACAGCTGAGCTAAAACCAAAAGAAAGTGACAAAACAGCCACAAAAAAAGAAATTATAATTTTACCGAATGAGTTCATATAAATGTATTAGTACAGTAATCTTTAAAATTAAAACTAAAATTCTATTGAATTATGTTGAAAATAAAGTCAAGTAGGGTAACTTATTTTAAAGCTTTTTAATATCGCTCTTTAAATTACTTTTAACAGATTTTCCAGAGGTTATCTTATCCAAAGGTTGTAAGTTTTGGTCTGCCTCAACTAATATAGGCTGAAAAGAACCCTTCGTGTAGACTTTATCTTTTGTTGTTTTTTGATTAGCTTGTAAAGTTTGACTTTCTTTTTTGAAAACTACTTCTGTTAGACTAGGATAATTGTTTATGTCTTTAGTAGATTCCCAAGCAAATACGCCAATAGCTCCAATACTTAGCATTCCGATTGCAACTCCTGCGAGGGTGTGTTCAGCAAGCCAGAGAAGTGTTTTTTGACCCACATTGGTATTTTTACTTAAGATATAAGGTACAACAGACTCCTGCCAAACTGTTTTTTTGACTTTGATCAGATCGTTTTTAGAAAAGAGTTTGTTGGAGTCCATATTTGTTTTTTATATTGTAATTATAGCTTAAAAATTTCTTTGTACAACTTAAATAAGCTGACCTTGAACCACCCACCTGTCTTTATTGGATCCCACTGGCCAACAAGTCTCAAGAGTAACAACGCTTTTATCTCCATAGCGATTATTTCGTTTATCAGAAGCTGCAGTGGCTTCAGCGGAAGGGTTGGCACTGATGGCGTTGCTAAGTTCATACTTGAAGCTCTCAAAGACCTTGTATTTAAGGACCTTGTTATTACTATACCTAACTTCGAAAGTGTCCCCTGGTGATAGCTCGTTTATTTTAGCAAAGATGGTTTTGTAATCACCTGGTTCACTTGAATAAGCACTACTGTGACCCACTATAAGAGTGTTGCCTTTAGATCCAGGTTCTGGATATCCAGCAATATGTAAAACCCCTTTCGATAATTTGAATCTCATAGGGCAATTTTGACCTAGGCAAGCCCAATCCGAGGTTTGAATATCTTTTCCAGTTGTGTATACAATTGGTGCACTGACTTTAATCTTAGGAATGACTACGTATGCCGATACTCCCAATGTTTTAGATATTAAATCGCTATCTTGAGATTTTGCGACAGCGGCTTTTTTAGCAAAATCTGTTTCTCGTTTTTTAACTTCCTCAGGTGAATTTGGGTCAACTCTCGGCTTATTTTCATCTGCAATTATTCTAGATGCTAGATCATCATCAGTCAAAGCCCCAGAAAGTACATTATCCAAGTTATTTACCTGATCCTGAGTAAGCTTTAAGACACAAGATTCGGTTGTTTGGTCCCAAACTTCAGCACCCCGGCAGGTTTCTTGACCTGAGTTAGCGACTTGTACTTGATCTGCACTGGCTTTAACGGGTGAAGAGACTGGAGAAAGGGCAGCAGCGCCTGTAAGCAATCCAAAACAAGCTATGATTACAATAAATTGATTAAAAACGGAATTGTTCATATTGATATTTAAAATGATATATTAATGTAATCCTTTCCATGCTATTTGGCACAAAAGATAATCAAGTAAAGTCGAACTAGTATCTTTTGTCAACTTTTTAGGCTGCTGGTTTAAAATGTAAACTAAAGCTACTCTGGATTGAGGAATACTTTTTTTACTGTTATGTAATCTTATACTTTATGGGTTACAGTTCTTGACAAAATAATTTAATCAGATAAATACTTAATACTGTATTTCAATAATTTTATATAACTATATATGTTTCAACAGGCAAAAAACGCAGCAAAACTTTTATCACAACAAGCTAAAATCAAAAAAATCCTATCAACTGTAAGAGCTGTAGGTAACAGTAAAAATGGTAAGGTTCGTATCATCATGAGTGGTGAGCAGAAAGTAATTGATGTTGAGGTGGATACTGAGATCATCAAAGTTGAGTTTCAAAAAATCTTACAAAAATCAATTCAAGAGGCTTTTGAGGATGCTATATTAAAAGTCCAACAAGCAACTATGGAAGCCATGCAAAAAGGTGGAGGAATAGACGATTTGATGGGTCTGCTTCAAGCTGGTTTTGGCGGTGAAGGCGGAGCTCCTTCCGCAGAATAATCAAATTTGATTTACTTAATATCCAATAATTATTCCCGCAAATGCGGGAGTTTTTTAGTGCTGTGTAATTTGTCAAGTTATGTCATGGATCAAATCCCTAGTTATTTTTAGGGGGAAGAGGATTGCTGGTTTTTGGTGGAAGTGGATTATGCTTTTGATCTAAAGGGAGATGGGGTTGTGGAATAATAGTTGCAAGATTTGGCTTGGCTTGGACATGGCTTAAATCAGGCATCTTTACCACTTCAGGTTCAGCTTTTTCCATCTTGATCAACTTACTCTTAAGTAGGTCAATTTGAGTACTTAAGCTATCATATCCAGTGTATGCACTATCTGATTGTCCGCTAAATTTAACCTCAAATTTATCAAGACGATTCCTATAATCACCAAGATCGGAGTCCACTTTATTTTCTAGAACCTCGACTCTAGACACAAGCTCAGTGACTTCTTGACGTAGATCATGAGCGTAGTTATTTTGGCCGTTTTTAAATGTTGTGATTTCCTCAGCCTGTTTCATGATAGTTTCGTTCATCTGTGAGAGCTTGGTGGTCATAAACTCTAGGTAATCAGCCACACTTTCAAAATTTAAAACGATAGATATAACTTTATCCATGAGCTGGTCATAGCTTTGATCGTGATCTTGTTTGGTGCTTGAAACGCTTGTTCTTGAATGAACATAGTTTTGATATAGTTGATTCAATTCTTTTTCTGTTGCTTCTTCTCTGACTTTTGAAATACTAAAGTTTACACTTGGTTTGTTAATAGTCTGAACTTCAGGCTCTGGTTGAGTTAATTCAGGCACATACTCTGCAAATTGTTCAATCTCTGACTCTTTGGTCTCAATATTATCAAAGTTAAAATCATCCACTTCCTCTTCTTTCTGAGGTTCAGGGATGGGTGCTTCTTCAGTTTTGGCTGGCTCTGTTTTCTCATCATCTAGATCAAAATCATCGTCAAAATCAAGGTTAAAATCATCTTTATCATCATCGGTCAGACCAAAATCAGCTGGGTTTGGCTTTGGATCGTTTAAAATTGGATTTCCAGTACTTGTTTGATTGAAATTTTGAGATAGTTGGCCATCGCCATTACTAAAGGTTTTTGGGGTATCATTTTCAAATGAAAAATCTGGAAGCGTTGGAGCTTGGGTAGAGGTTGGGGTTGGATTGGATTGTTCAAAACTTGGATTTTCTGTTTGAAGTTGTGGTTTTGTATCTGTGTTAAAATTAAATTCAGGTTGATTTGATGCTTGAAAATCAAATGGGGAGGCAGCTGGTGACACAATAGGAGCATCTTGTACACCAGTCTGAGGTTGATTTGAATTGTAAAAATCAGGTTGCGGAGTGAAGTTTGGTTGATTGTTGACTAGATTTTGGTTATTTTGTGCAAAGTTTCCAGTATTTCCACTAAACTGATCAGGAACCACTTGCTTTTGCTTATCCATCCAAATGGTGTGCAATGTATTTACCATTTCAGTTTTTTCTTCCTCGGTGACACTTTTTAGCCACTCACGCCACTCTTGCTTCTCTTCTTCGTTGAAAAAGTAAGAAAACTCAATCGCTTCGGCTGGAGTCATTGGAAATCCATCTGGGAATGTTTCTGGCATAGTAACCTAATTTATTTGTCTAAAAAGTTGTAATAATATTACAATACATCATTTTTTACATTTAATCAAGTTTTTGATTAATTAGCGTTTTCAACTAGTTTTGAGCCATCAACTTGTCTGAACCAGACTCTTTGATTTCCTGTATGATCACGGTAATCTATTACAAGAAGATATTGCTTGTAATTATCTAATCCTGGTTGAGATACATTGATTATACCAGTTGTTTTATCTGGAGAGTAGTTGTAGATTCGTCCATTATCATTGATTTGAGCTTTTAAATCTGAAAGAGAAGGTGATGTCGCCTTGACTTTGTAACCTTGTGTATCAGATGAAACACTGACATTTTGATAAGCAGATTGGACACTGAGATTTTGGCTGTATACAACCTGACCTCGTTTTACAAATGAAAGTTGATATTCACCAGTTGGCTTATTTATCTCCACCAAACAGCTATTTTGTGAGTAAAAACTTGGTATTGGCATAGTTGGCTCAGTCAATGAGCTAATTAAGACCTCACAAGTGTTGCCTGAGTAATCTAAAAGAGTAGTTTTATCAGCTTGAGCATAGTTTGAAGCTTTAGATGGTGTTACCTCCCACTTTGTATTACTCAGACTCTGATCCCCTAGGTAAATTTGGACACTATTTGTAGCAGAAATACTATTATTGCTGGCTTTGGCATCAATTACAATATCAAGGTACTTTTGACCAGCTAGGTTGGTTTTAAAATCTTTCTCTTGAAATTGACTAGCTTCCAAGCTAATTCTAGCAAGACCATTGATAATTGGAACTTTGCGATCTTTACCGTTTAAAGTAACTTGCAAAAAACCATTTACAGGGGAACCCATTTTATCTAAAATTGGAGATGAAGCAAGCTCCGCAATCACTCCTTCTTTTGGATCGAGCACTGTCACAGGGAACAATCTAAAGAAGTTGGCGGCTTGTCCAGCTTGAATTTCAGTCACATCTGCAAAGACAAATTGTCCTATTTGCAAGGTTAAAACGAGGTGGCTATCATCTCTTAGGTTACCTAGTGGCTGCTTGAAATTACAGCTTCCGCTAGCTTTATCGTATGGATTTTCAACTTTTAGTTTTTGCTTAGAGTTTTTAATTACATTTAGTGTACATTTATCACCATTTGAGAGAGTTACACTTTCCAAGCCTGTCAAACCAACTTTCAATTCCTCGTCGCCATTTAGAATACTAGGGAAATTTGGTAAAATAACTTTTTGATTATCGCTTGGGGCAAGTACCGTAAAGTTTTTATCAAGGTATTTCTTTTTATTGTTTTTATCATTTAAAGTGATTGTCATGTCGCCAGACTGAGTCAAAGAACTGGAAGGAATTAGCACTTGGGCGTATCCATTTCTAACAATTATATCTTGGTTTAGAATTTCGGTATCACCAACTTTAGCAATAAGTGTTAAATTGGCTTTGTCTGCTAGATTGCCGTATTTATCTGCTACTGGACCGACCAAAATTGTATTTGAAAAACCGACAATGGCTGGGCTGTAAGCCAGATAAATATCACCATATTCAGTTGCAGCATTTGGTTTTACGTTAAATTGGATGGCTTGAGGTAGCTCTAGTGAGTTACTCTTTCCAGTGTATGCCAAAATTACTGGACCTGTTTTAGTTAGGCTTTGGCTGGCGATTGTGCTGACACACTGATTACCGTTGACAGCACCCTGAGCTAGAAGTGGCTCATTTATATCACCCAATCCAGACCAGACACCAGCATTACACTGATCGGTTGTAGAAAGCTGATTACCTTTTTTATCCAAAAGACCGTTGACTACAAAATCCATATTATTTCCAGCTACGAGACTGTCTGGATTTAGAGAGTTGGAATAACTTGTGACATAGCCAATACTATTTGTACCGTAAGATACATTCATCCAGTCTGTGCTTTGATTGTTATCAAAAGAAACCTTTAGCTTATATAAACCGTCTTTAGTGAAGAAATTTTCAGGAATTGTATAGTTTAACACTCCGTCAACTGCTGTAATTTTTTCATTGTTAATCTGGTAATAGTCTTTTATATCACCTGAATCAACATTCCAAACCGATAGTTTACCAGTGTTTTGAGCCCCTACTGTCCCTGTGCCTTGAGTTACAGTAATAGCGTTAGTGGATGGGGTTGAATTATCAGTAGTGACAACTGGAGCATTTGTAACTAGCAAATCTGGATCTTTAAGACTGGTAGTTATATTTAAAGAGCTTCCTGATCTTAGATCTGACACTGCACCTGCACTTGTCAAAAGTAAAAGATTGTCAGGTTTTTTGGATAAATTTAAACTTTGATTGATATTTGTACCTTCGAGAGTAAAATAAAAGCTGGAATTATCAGCTGATTGATTTAAGTCTGATAGTAAAAAATAGCATTGCCTCGAAGTGAGATTGACTTTGGACTCTAGTTTAGACACGAGCTTACTATCTTTATCTAAAATAGAAGCCACACAGGTCTCATCACCCGAAAGCTTTGAGTTGGCATCAATCACATCTTTAACATAAATTGGTAAAACCCCATTTAGGCTTGTCGATCCAAGTGGGGTGACCAACGATGCTAGCTTTGAAACTGTAAAGCTACTTGTTCCCACAACACTTAGATTTAAGATATTACTTGTAGTTCCTGCGGTATCTTTGAAAATGCTACTAAATAGTCCACCTTGGGCGATGCCTTGATCAACAGTAATATCGCATTTGCTGTCTTGGGTAAAACTACAGGTCTTATCTAAAACAACCTCACCAGTTTTAATAGAAGTCACCTGAAGATTTCCTGATGCTGGGGTATCTGCAGTTACTTCACCAAGACGAGTGACTGTAAGGACAAATTTTTCATTGGCTTGAAGTTTATCTTTTGATGATTTTAGACTGTAAGTTACAGATTGTTTTGCTGCTGTTGTATCAGCACTTAGACTAGTAAAGACTCGGTTTGTGTTGATTGATTGAGCACCTTCAGGGTTTGTAAAATCAAGCTTAGCTGAAATAGCCAAATAATCACTAGTTTCTTTCACAAATTTTCCACGAATCAAATACTCGACTCTTTCACTTGGAGCCATATCACTCAGAGCAAATACATCACCATTTGGAGTTATTCCTGTATCTAAGGTGTTGCTAGAAGAAAATTGAGGTAAATCTGGTGTAAGTAAAGCACCTGAATGAGCATTTTCCCAGACGACGCTATCTCCAGCGCTTTGCATGGTTAGCTTAAGATTTCCAACGGCGGTGACAAGATTTGGGTTTTGGATTGTTAGAAAGACATCCACGTTATCACCAATAGCATAATTTTTATCCTGCAAAAGCCTAATTGATGATACTAGAATAGCATTTTGATCCACAGAAGCCTGAGCTTGTTTACCATCCTGACCTTGATTTAAGGCTATCCAGCCAATGACACCACCAGCTATAATATATACGCCTAAGATTGCCATGGCTACAAATCCGCCCCGTTTTCGACGATTCCCCCCAAAGCTAAATAATGGTTTCTTGGAAGTTGGTGCATTGGTAACTTGATAAAAGTCATTATTAAAGTCTGACATATGTATTTTTGTTTTATTTATGAGCTAAATAAGTAGCTTTTTAAATTTAAATATATTCTTTGTTTTCAATTTATCAAAGTATATCATAGTCGCTAAAGTATGTAAAGTCCATTAAGTTGTTAAAGTCCATAAAGTCTTTAAATATCTTTTGTAAAACTCCTTATAAACATAGAAAAGTAAAACTATTCAAGAAATTACTTGACAAGAAATACGATTTAACCAAATTATTAATGAGCTCGCAGCTAAATTTGTTAGTTGTGGTATTAATCTCCAAAGCATTATGACAGCCAAACCAATCGAAACTTTACTTCACTACGAACTGTATTATATTCTTCCATCAAGTTTTACCGATGAATTTATCGAAAAGACAATTGACAAAAACCAACAAGTTTTAGAATCAATTGCTGCTAAAAATATCAATACAACCAAACAAGGTCTAAAGAAACTTCTTTATAAAATCAAGAAAAATGAAGCTGGTTACTATATCATCACTAATTTTGATATTGAACAAGCAGATGCAAAGAAACTTCCAGCTCTAGAAAAAGCTTTAAACTATAATTTGGATATTATTAGATATATTATCGTAAATCAAACCGAGTATTTGGTTCAAAAGTCTAAAGAAAAACTTAATGAGTCTGCTGAATTTGTGGATCAAAGACAGATCAATAAAGGTAAAATCAAGAATAAAATTTCAATTTTTGAATACTTAGGAAAGAGAGTTGTGGACTACAAAGAAGTCGATTTCTTAAGACAGTTTATGACACCTTATGCTAAGATCATGGGTAAAGAGCGAACTGGTCTAACTGCAAAAGCACAACGAAAAATCACTGTAGCTATCAAAAGAGCCAGACATATGGCACTTCTACCATTCGTAGGAGAATAATTTACAATCCAATTTAGAACTTTGATGTTCTAAGCCAAGTACGCAGAATTCTGTTTATTTGATTTAGGGCGTCAAATCCTTGAAGTTAATTTCTGTTTACTGATTGCAGGTAATCAAAAAATCTATTAAGGGCCTTTAGCTCATCTGGTTAGAGCGCCTGCTTTGCAAGCAGGAGGCGAGCGGTTCGATCCCGCTAAGGTCCACCACAATTCTAGTTTTATTTAAGCCTCATAGGGGGCTTTTTTGTATTTTAAGCATAGTGTTACAAATTTGACACAATTACCGATCAATGAATATATCAATTATATCAGAGAACGTAGTTAGCTGTTTTGTTTATACCATTTAGTCGTGAAATAAAAGAAGATATATTAGTTAAATCTGGACGCTGTTGTTGCGTTTGCCATAAATTTTGTGGAATCAAAATTGAAGTACATCATGTTAAACCTCAAGCAGACGGCGGTTTAGACACATTTGATAATTGCATTGCTTTATGTTTTGATTGCCATGCAGAAGTCGAAAGTTATAACCCGAAACACCCAAAAGGAAACAGATTCACCGAAAAAGAATTAAAAAGACATCGGGACATGTGGTTAGATAAGATTAAAAACACAGATGGTTTATATGAAGTAGATATACAAAGCAGGGAGATAGATAAAAAACTGTATCTTAGGATTGTGAATAAGGAGCTACCAATAAATACGATGAGGTACTTACTTCATGATCTAGATTTAAGCAATGCAATTGATGATAAGTACATGAAGCCAATGAATAGATATTTTGATAGCTCTCTAGATATCTCACCTAATTATGAATTTTTGGACTCTGCCTTAGAGGTTTCTAGAAAAAAATATGAAAATGTCCTTAAATCATTTAGTAATAAATTAGCAATGAGTGTATTTCCGACTAACCATATTGATATCTATAGAATCTGTTTTGAAGATAATATTGAAATAAAAAGAGAGCTTATTAATCTAAAATTCCCCGCTGCTCTGCGGCGGGGTGTCAGTTTGGAAATCCACTAAACTTGACTATTCATCTAAACTTGAGGTATCTGGTTAGGTAACCATGTCA
>Ga0316610_1000324_pt1 | contig 11950 bp, 7 predicted proteins | sample MIS2017111B_MG_FD_207677 | JGI IMG/M metagenome (GOLD analysis project Ga0316610, IMG submission 207677) | Microbial mat bacterial communities from Middle Island sinkhole, Lake Huron, Michigan, United States - MIS.2017.111B | ecosystem: Environmental > Aquatic > Freshwater > Lake > Sediment... | reverse complement strand
TGAGTATCGCTATCTTCGCTAAAACCAACCATTGTATCAATAGAAACAGTATCTTGGCTAATTTTTTTGAAGTAATAAATGGTATCAACCGTTACTTCTAATCGTTCAGCCAGCTCGTCATCACTTGGTTCTCGTCCAAGTTCACTTTCTAATGAGCGACGTTCTTTTTTGAATTTGTTCAACTTTTCTTCAACGTGAACAGGTAAACGCACAGGACGACTTTGATCGGCCAACGCTCTACGGATACTTTGATCAATCCAATAACTTGCATATGTGCTGAACTTGTAACCTTTTCGCCAGTCAAATTTCTCTACCGCACGGAATAAACCAATGTTTCCTTCTTGAATTAAATCTAAAAAGGCGAGGTTTCGCCCCATGTATTTCTTTGCATTGTGCACAACCAATTTAAGGTTTGCCAATGTAAGCTGAATTTTTGCTGATTGATCGGCATTTTCAATACGTTTTGCAAGCTCAATTTCTTCTTCTTTTGAAAGAACAGGGTAGCGTGAAACATCACGAATATAGTTTTGCACAACATCATCTTTCAGGTCAGATCCTGCAATATCTCCTGCTAAACTTCCTTCTAATTGACGAGCTAATTCAGTTTCTCGCCGTTTCATTTCATCATCATCTTCCAACGCACTCCATAAGTCATCAAGAGTACTATCAAAGCGTACAGGAGCTCCACTATCTTCAGCTAAATCAATAATGTCTTCCAACAAATCAATATCCTTTTCAGGTTCGGGCATGAGGTGAAGAATTTCATCTTCAGTAACAAATGTACGAATAACACCTTGCTTGATAACATCAACCACTCGTTGCTGAAAATCGGTAGGCTGCATTTGGAAAACAGGGTACATTGAAGCATCATTGTCGATAAATTTCTTCAATTTCTTTCCACTCGACTTCGAAATTCTTCGTTTCGTTACCTTCTTCATTTTAATTTTTACCCCATCGTCCGTTGTTCGGTATCTTCGTGAACCTCGTTGTTCAATCGATTCATCATCTAACGCAGCTTGCCTGTTTACATCGGAAGTTGAAATTAAATTCAGCCCTAAAATTCCTTTTCGGGTAACTAATTCTCGTTTTGCTTTACTTGGCGGCTTTGCAATTGCAGCTTTTTTTGCTACTGCTGAAGCCTCTTTTTCAATTTCTTCCCGTTCAGTATTTTTAAAAATACGGGTAATTTTAGGAACTCGTGCTTTACTTTGTTTGGCAGAACCAATGGTAAGTCGTTTTCGATTTGCACTTGAACGTTTTTTTGCAGCACCCTGAGATTCAGGACTCGCTTCGTTTGATTTTAGTGTTTCAGCAATGGTTTTCCGTGACATAATAGTGCGGGTGATAAGAGATAAAAGAGCAAAAACTTGACGATTTTCAAATCGTTTTTTACGAATAAGGTAATTCTCAATCTTTGTTGTTTATTTTTTCCCTATTTTGGATAATATAATTGAGTTTGTCAAATCTATCATATGTCAGCTAAAAAGAACACCCGTAAAAAAAATTCATCTGAAAAAGTGCGTGCACAACCTTCAGCAGCTCCAACAACTTCTGAGCCAGTTAGTTCAAAAAGAAGAGTAAAAGTAAGTTCAAAACCTTCTTTGAATACTTCTGTGTCTGCTCAGGTTGAATCTGAAAAATCAACCGCATTTTCAGAACCTTCTTTTGAATATGCAGAAAAATCACGTAAAGCTCACAAACAGAATACTTTTGCAAACCTCCTAAAAAATCCACAGGCTCAAAATATTCTTATTTCTGTTATTTCAAGCACTGTTTCAATTGCCGCTTTATTGTGGTTTGCGTTTGGCTTTATTCCTTACGTATACGACCAAACAAGTGATGCAAAACAAGCAGTTGCATCCTCTTCTCAGCGAGCTGAAGAACGTAGAAATGAAGAAGAAAAAGCAAAGATTCAAAATCTTCTTACCGATGAAAATAAACGGTTAGTATTTACGAATCAAAAAGTGAAATTAACAACAAATTACGGTGATTTAAAGGTAACATTGCTCGATAAAAATGCTCCAATTACCGTTGAAAACTTTATTCGCTTAACCGATAGAAAAAATTATAAGGATGTTAAATTTCATCGCTTCTTAAAAGAGTCTGATTTTGCTATTTTGCAAGGTGGAGATTATGAATCTCAAAATGGTTCTGGTGGAAAAAGTGCTTTTGGAACTCCTTTAAATGACGAAATTTGGACAACCCCACCTGCTCTTGACGATAAAGGTTCTGCAACAAATGATCCTGTGTTTAAAAGTACCGATGGTTACGTAAATTATAACAAAGAGCGTAACTTTGTTACTATTCCAAAAGGGTATTTAGCCATGGCAAATAGCGGTCCAAACACTGCAGGAAGTCAATTCTTTATTACACTGAAAGATACTCAAATAACAGCTTCTTACACTGTTTTTGGAAAAATAGATGCGAACGATTTTGCTGTACTTGATAAAATTCTGAACGATGTAGAGGCGGTTAAAAATGACTCTGGAACAGCATCAGATAAACCTTCAAAAGATATTATTCTTGTTCAATCAACCATTGTATCTTAATTTTTCTAATCATTTTATTATCATTTATATTTTATTTTTCTTATGCCTAAAGCTTTAAAAATTGTACTTATTGTTGTTCTTGCACTTGTATTCGTTGTTGGAGGGGGTGTTGCTGCCTTTGCCTTTTATTTAGATAATCAAGTAAAAAAGAATTCTTGTTACGCTCTTGAATTGAAAAAAACTGACTCATCGGTATTGTACGATGTTGATATTTTTTCTCAGGCTTTTAACAGTGCAGGGAAAGTTACTCTTTCAAAAACAACTGCAAACGGACTTTTGTACACTGGTAAAAACACTGCAAATAATTTACAAGTTGATGTAAGTAAAGACACTATTAGTGTTAAAAATACTGAAGCTGTTGGATGGGATGGTGCTAAAAAAGAATTTTCAGCAGGGCAGATGGGTGTAGCTGTTGGTGCAGCTCTTGGGCAAAGCAATCAATCAATTAACTCAATTACTGATGTTGCTGGTAAAATAGGAGCTTCTTTTGATAGTGCTAGTAGCTATAAAACAACCACAAACGGCTGGGATATTTCATTTACTTCAGCTTGTTCTTAATCGTTATCACACCTTTTTAATATTCAATACCTATGAAATTTACATCGCGTGAAGTTCGCCAAAAGTTCCTTGATTTTATGGCATCAAAAGGTCATGCTATTTTGCCAACAAGTTCTTTAGTGCCAAAGGAAGATCCAACAGTGCTTTTTAATACTGCTGGAATGCAACCGCTTGTTCCCTATTTAATGGGACAACCTCATCCTGAAGGTACTCGACTTGCGAATTCACAAAAATGTTTTCGAACAAATGATATTGAAGAAGTTGGTGATAATAGGCATTTAACCTATTTTGAAATGCTTGGTTCATGGAGTTTGGGTGACTATTTTAAAACAGAATCAATTGAATGGGGGTTTGAATTTTTAACAGGAAAACAGTGGCTTTCGCTCGATCCAAATAGACTTTTTGTTACTGTTTATAAGGGAAATTCTGACGTTCCCGAAGATGATATTGCTATTGATGCATGGAAAAAGCAATTTGCAACACTTGGTATTGATGCTGAAGTAGGAACTGAATTTGATTTCAAAAACCCTGAAAATAACGATGATCCAAATACATTTATTTATCGAATAAGCAAACGAAGTGGAAAAGATAACTGGTGGGGGTTGCCATACAAAGGGCCATGCGGGCCATGCACTGAAATTTACTATTTACTCGACCGTAATCCTGTTGATTTTCAAGAATCTGTATTGCCAACCTTATCACTTCAGCAAGTTGATGACTTTTTAGAGAATGAAGTGGTGGAAATTTGGAACCATGTTTTCATGCAGTTTATTGGAGAAAAAGATGATCAAAAAGAACCAATTAACCTTTCAGCAATGGAAAAAAAGAATATCGACACAGGAATGGGCCTTGAACGATTATTAGCAGTTCTGAACGGCTACGATTCAGTATACAAAACTGATGCATTAAAACCAATTGTAGATGTTGTTGAAAAATATTCGGTGGGTGTAAAATCTTAGTCGTTTTTTTTGCGTAAATTTGAACGTAATCATCTTTTATAAAGGTGTTTTTGCACATAAAGAAAAAGAGTAGTATACTTATAATACAAGCTTCTTATCTATTTATTTAAGGGCTTTTATAAAAAAATACTTTTTCTTCTTTATGCTTTCACGAAAAACAATTACAAAAGTTAGCGCATTACTTGCTGTAGTTTCACTTTCAGCTTCTGCCCTATCTCTTCTTACTGTACCAACATATGCAGCAGGATTAACAACAACCCTTACTCCTTCAGCACAATCAGTAAGTATTAACGGAAACGTAGTATTAACCTTTACTCCAGTAACTGCAGTAACAAATGGTTCTACTATTACCGTTGCTTTCCCAGCTGGTTATACAGGTGGTGCAGCTCTTACCAATGCTGATGTAACAGTAACTGGTACGAACATCACAACCTCAACAGAATCTGGCTTCACAGCAACAGGATTCACTTCAACATTAACAACCTCTGCTAACGTTACCACTCCAATTACTATTACTATTGGTGGAACAAACAAGCTTACTTCTCCAGTAACTGCTGGAAACTATGCTTTCTTGGTAAACACTTCAGTAGGTGATACTGGTGGAGTATTCCAATACGTAGGTAAAGCAAATGTAGTTCAAGTACGTGCCTTTGTACCTACAACATTAAGTTTTGCTATTCGAAATGCAACTGATACAGCAAACATCAACACTTGTGACCTTGGAACACTTACAACAGCTGCTATTGGAACATGTTCATACCGATTGAAAGTTGGTACAAACGCTTCGAATGGATACACTGTTTCAGTTGCTACTTCAGGTGGATTAACCAATGGTACAAAAACATTTGCCAATGCCGCTGCTGGTGCTGCTGGTACATTACTTGCTGCTGGTACTGAAAGATACGGAGCTACCATTACAGGAGGTTCTACTACTTCAGCTTCTGCAGTAACTGTTGCTGTGCCTTACAACGCTGGTGTTACCAATGGTGTACTTTACACAAATGTTGCTCCTGCATTATTACTTACTGCTGCTGGATCAAACAATCCTATTGCTACAGACACAGCAAATACTACATTAGTAACTCATAAAGCTGCTATTGCTGCTGATACAGCTGCTGGTTTATACACTCAAACAGTTACATATACCGTAACTCCTTCGTTTTAGTTTAACCAACATTCTTATTATGTCCTCCTCATTTGAGGGGGATTTTTAATGATTATAATATGTATCAAAAATGTGGATAACTATTTATAGTCAATCAATTCAATTTGTATTATCACATGCTATTGTATGAATTAAAGTGAGATTATCTAACATACTTTTTTCCTTTTATATAGACAAAAAACAGCTTATTGGTATAATCAAATTAGCTTAATTATTAAGACTTCCTTGCAAAGAATAAAAAAAAGAATTATTATTTAAATACCATTTTATAAAAAAACATATATCACTTATGCTTTCACGAAAAACAATTACAAAAGTTAGCGCATTACTTGCTGTAGTTTCACTTTCAGCTTCTGCCCTATCTCTTCTTACTGTACCAACATATGCAGCAGGATTAACAACAACCCTTACTCCTTCAGCACAATCAGTAAGTATTAACGGAAACGTAGTATTAACCTTTACTCCAGTAACTGCAGTAACAAATGGTTCTACTATTACCGTTGCTTTCCCAGCTGGTTATACAGGTGGTGCAGCTCTTACCAATGCTGATGTAACAGTAACTGGTACGAACATCACAACCTCAACAGAATCTGGCTTCACAGCAACAGGATTCACTTCAACATTAACAACCTCTGCTAACGTTACCACTCCAATTACTATTACTATTGGTGGAACAAACAAGCTTACTTCTCCAGTAACTGCTGGAAACTATGCTTTCTTGGTAAACACTTCAGTAGGTGATACTGGTGGAGTATTCCAATACGTAGGTAAAGCAAATGTAGTTCAAGTACGTGCCTTTGTACCTACAACATTAAGTTTTGCTATTCGAAATGCAACTGATACAGCAAACATCAACACTTGTGACCTTGGAACACTTACAACAGCTGCTATTGGAACATGTTCATACCGATTGAAAGTTGGTACAAACGCTTCGAATGGATACACTGTTTCAGTTGCTACTTCAGGTGGATTAACCAATGGTACAAAAACATTTGCCAATGCCGCTGCTGGTGCTGCTGGTACATTACTTGCTGCTGGTACTGAAAGATACGGAGCTACCATTACAGGAGGTTCTACTACTTCAGCTTCTGCAGTAACTGTTGCTGTGCCTTACAACGCTGGTGTTACCAATGGTGTACTTTACACAAATGTTGCTCCTGCATTATTACTTACTGCTGCTGGATCAAACAATCCTATTGCTACAGACACAGCAAATACTACATTAGTAACTCATAAAGCTGCTATTGCTGCTGATACAGCTGCTGGTTTATACACTCAAACAGTTACATATACCGTAACTCCTTCGTTTTAAGAAAACATAAAAAAAAGAATAAAAAGCGTATTTTTGTATAAGATCCACCCATTTTGGGTGGTTTTTTGTTTGGTATTGACAGGGTAAAAAACTTCATGAAGAATGCTGTTTGCACAAAGAATAATATCGTTTTTCTTCACACTTATTAAAAATATGTCTATTTTAACTTATTCTCATCGTTATTCCAGCATTTCTGTATTCACCGCATTGTTGCTGTTTATAACATTTCTTGTTTCTCCATTTTTTAGCCTCTCAGCAAATGCTCAAAATACAGGGCAATATCGCGGGCTTACTATTTCACCAGCCATTACCGAAATAAAAGCTCAACCAAACAAATTGTACTCTACAACGTTAGAAGTGTTTAACGATTCACTGGAAGATAGAAACGATTTGTATACATTTGTTCAAACATTCGGAGCAAGTAATACTGAAGGTCAGCCTGAAATTAGAGATTTTAAAGATGATGAACCAGCAAGAAATTGGTTGCGTTTTTCTGAGTCAACATTCAGTTTAAAAGCAGGACAAAAGAAAGAGCTAAAAATTGATATTACTATTCCTGATGGCACCAGTGCAAGTTCGTATTTTTTTGCAGCGGTGGTTGGAAATAAAAGTAAAAGTGCAGACCCAAATACGAATGTAATTTTAGAAGAGCGATTATCTGGACTTATTTTCCTAGAAATACAAGGAAAAGCAGATAGGAACGTAACCTTTCAAAATTTCAAATCTTCAACTCAACTTGTTGATCCCTTTTTTGACTCGGTATTATTACAAGCTCAGATTTTAGTGAAAGGTAAATCATTTTTACGTCCTTCAGGACAATTTAAGTTTATTCAAGGTTCAGATACCATTGCTCAAACCGACATCAATCCAAAGCAAAAAATTATTTTACCAAACTCACAAAGAAATTTTGATTTATTTATAAAGTACGATAAAAATCAATCTTGGGCACCTACTTGGCTTGTGAATAATGCAGGTGGGAAACCTAATAATATTGAAGAATTTACTGTTTCGGCTCCTTTTATTGGGTTCCAAAAAATTCAAGCAGACCTTCCATACATTAATTCAAACGGGGAAGTGCAAGTGCTTCAAGCATCTACCGATATTTTCTTCTTTCCATACAAAACATTATCTGCAATTCTTCTTCTTGTAATTATTTTATATATACTCTATTTTTTCTTGATTAAAAGAAACAAAAAAGTGGAAAATAGCTAAACATTAACACCTACGGTGATATGGATAACTTTCAGTATCAACAACAGAAAAAGCCAACAGTACCTAAGTTGTTTATTTTTGTTGTGGTTTTTTTAACCATACTGAATATTTCGTTGACTATTTTTAATATTCAAAGTAACTCACCAACATCTGTTTACACTGGTAATCAAACAGCCAATTCAAGTTCAGATGAAACAGCACATTTGAATGTACTACAAAACGCCACTCTTATTTCGAATTTTAGTGGTAACAAGGCTTTTACTGAAATTGGTCAAAAGCTTAAAATAAATCAAAATTCTATTGAAATTAAAAATCAGCAAAACTGCCAAACACCTGTTCTTCCACCAACCCAAAACGGATGCTGGCTTGCAATTACGCCTGGTTTGCTTGGTTTGCCAAGTACAGGGGTTTATTTCAGATCGGTAGAAATAAGTGGTGATATTCCTGCAAACACAAAAGTTAAAACATCAATATATAATTACGATTCAAAAGATAACACTAAAGAATTATCGCTAACTGAAAGTAAGAATAATGCACTTACTATATTTTTGCCTGGCGATATTAAACAAACCGACACCATTCATTTCAATTTTTGGTTACCCTCAGATGGAGGCTTAACTATTTCGCAAATTAAGTTAGCCTATTTTTTGAATACGAATTTAGCGAGCGTATCAGGAAAAATGAAAACCTTAAGAAATACAACAGCAGTTGTTTATTTAGATGTAAATGAAAATGGTAAGCTCGATAAAGGAATTGATAAACCATGGGTTTGCGAACAGAATTTTTTTGGTACACAAAAAGTAGCTGTTGACAAAAACGGCCTATTTGAATTGATTCCAGATAGCTCTTGTATATCAACTTCAACAAATCAGAGTACAGCCGATACAAAAAAAGTGCTGCCGTTTGGAATGTTTTTACTGTATTTTGAAAACGAAAACGAAACATTTGTTCTTGATTTACGTGAATCAGGAAGTTCAAAAATTGAGTTAGAATTATAGCTAATTTTTTTTAAACTATGAATAAAAGAAGCAAAAGTATTTTTTTTGTTCCATATAAGCAATTATTGGTGTTTATTTTGCTGTCGTTTTTTTCTCTTTTTCAGTTTTTTTCTATAACAATATTGGCAGCCCCTACCATTACAAGCATTGTTCCATCAAGTGGCCCCATTACTGGTGGTGATACAATTAATATAACAGGAACAGGTTTTTTCCCTGGTATTGGAAACGCAACGGGTCTTAACGATGCTACGTTTACGGTTGGTACTGGTGCTCAAAATATTGTGTATGTTTCCGAACTCGATTCAAGTGAAAAAATAATTATTGGTGGACAATTTACAAGATATAACGGAACAGCTCGAAATCGTATTGCTAGAATTAACACCAATGGAACACTCGACACCAGCTTTAACCCAGGCACAGGAGCAAACAGTACTATTCGTGCACTGGCAATTCAATCTGACGGAAAAATAATTATTGGTGGACAATTTACAAGATATAACGGAACAGCTCGAAATCGTATTGCTAGAATTAACACCAATGGAACACTCGACACCAGCTTTAACCCAGGCACAGGAGCAAACAATACAATTTTTGCAATAGCAATTCAATCTGACGGAAAAATACTTATTGGTGGACAATTTAGCACCTATAATGGAACAACTCGAAATCGCATTGCTCGGGTGAATACTGATGGAACTTTAGATGCAACGTTCCCATCTACTGTAGGTGCAGGTAACACAATTCAATCTATTGCAATTCAACCTGATGGAAAAATTTTAATTGGCGGACAATTTACAAGCTATAACGGAACAGCTCGAAATCGTATCGCTAGAGTTAATTCAGATAGTACCCTAGATACTGGTTTTGCAGTAGGTACAGGTTTAAATAATACCTTAAATGCAATAACAATTCAATCTGATGGGCAAATTCTTATTGGTGGTTTTTTTACAACCTACAACGGAACGGGAAGAAGTGGACTTGCTCGAATTAATACAAACGGAAGTATTGATACAAGTTTTACCGTAGGTACGGGAATAGCTGCAAGCGGTACAAGATATGTTTATAAAATTTTAGTTGAACGTGGGGGAAGAATTATTATTACAGGCTCGTTTACCACCTATAATGGAACAACCCGTCAGCGAGTTGCTCGAATTAATACGAACGGAACACTTGATACTACGTTTAATTCATCAAGCGGGGCAAATAATATTGTATATGCTGCTGCAATTCAATCAGATTCAAAAATAATTATTGGTGGAAAATTTACCAGTTATAACGGAGCTGCACGAAATAGGCTTGCTCGAATAAATGCAAATTACACAGTACTTTCTTCTTCAATAGGTGGTGCTCCTTGTTCATCTGCTACATATATTTCACCTACAAATATAACTTGTATAGTTCCTGCTGTTGCAACAGTTGGTGCCAGAGATGTTATTGTAAGAGATCAATATGATGACGAATTTCTTTCTATTGGTGGCTATACATACACTCTTGCAATAAACTTAGCATTTCAAATACGAAATTCAACCGACACAGCAAACATAAATACGTGCGATTTAGGTACAGCAACACCCAGTACATTTTCAACGTGTTCATACCGATTAAAAGTTAGTAGCCAAGCAACAAACGGATACTATTTGTACGTGCAAACATCGGGTAATTTAACCAATTCAAGCTATGGTATTGCGAATGCCACTGCAGGAACTGGGGTAGGCGGGGGTGATGATATTTCTTTAGCAACAGTAGGAACAGAAAAGTATGGTGCGTTTATTAACCCAGGTACAATTACAGGTGGAACAGTTACTTTTTCTTCATTATTTAACACGGCAAGTACCCGTTCAACTCTTTTTAACTACGCTTCTCCGCAGCTTGTGCTTGAAACAAATGGACCAAATGTACCAGCCGCAACCGACACGGCTAACACCACACTTGTTACTCACAACTTAAATGTATCAGCCGACACAAGAGGTGGAAGTTATACACAACAAATTACTTACACCGTTGTTCCAAAATTTTAGATTTTCCATTACATCTCCGCAAAAAAATGGAGGGGTTAGCCTCCACATCTTTTTTCAACATCAACAATTATTGTTGTACAGGAGTCTCAATTACAGGTTGTTGTGTTTGAGTTGGGTTTGAAGAACTCACACTTGCTGAGTTTCCTGTAATAACAGTTTCTGCAGGTTTGCTACTTACTACTGAATCAACTGGTTTTGGTGCAGATGGGGTAGAAGTAGGTGTTTGAACAGGCTGCGTTGGTTGCTGCTGAGGAACTTGAACAGGAGCTGAACTTGCATTCGGTACCGAAGAAGCAGAACTACTTGAAGGAGCCTGACTTGAAGATTGAGCAGTAGGCACACTACTAGATAAAGAGCTTGAGGAACTCGACTGACTTGATGACGAAGAAGAAATAAGGTTACCATCTTTATCAAAGGTTTCGTTTGTACTACCTTGTCCTGGTGTTGTTCCAGGTGGAAGAGGAACTGCAACTGTATCGTCTTTTTTAGCTTCATCAATAGTTTGTGGGCCTTTGGTAATATTAAGGATTATTCCATTTACAGTTATAGTAATTATTTTACCATTCGCAGAAATTTCATACGATCCATTTGTGCTATTTACACGATTTACCTCTGTTTTTCCATCTGGCCCAAGAAGGATAATAACATTGCCTTGCACAGAATTATTGTAAATTTTAGCTGAGCTAATACCAACATCACTCCAACCAGCGCCACTGAGTGTAGCAATTTTTCCTGTATCAACGTTGTTGTATGGATTTTCTTGAATTCTATCAGCATTAAATGTTATACTTTTCTTCCCATTTAATTCGCTCATTACAACATCTTTAAGTGTTATTGATACACCATTTTTTGTAACTACAGCACCATTTGCAATTTTTACACCGCTTAAATATAATTCACCTGTATTTGCATTGTACGATAAATCGCTATTACCAAAAATTTTATCAAGAGTAAGGTATCCATTCAAATCAGAAGGTTCTTTTTCATCTAAGTTTCCTTTTATGTTCCAGCCATTGAAGTTACAATCAATTGCACAGGCAGGTTGCTGTTCGGTAATGTTCAGAGTAACATTAATAGTTTCACCTGGTTTCACATTATTTCCAGACAGATTAACATCAAACGTTTTACCACCAAGGGGGAATGAACTTTTCCCTGGAAAAATAGTTTGGCTAGTTCCAT
>Ga0316610_1000323_pt1 | contig 11975 bp, 10 predicted proteins | sample MIS2017111B_MG_FD_207677 | JGI IMG/M metagenome (GOLD analysis project Ga0316610, IMG submission 207677) | Microbial mat bacterial communities from Middle Island sinkhole, Lake Huron, Michigan, United States - MIS.2017.111B | ecosystem: Environmental > Aquatic > Freshwater > Lake > Sediment... | reverse complement strand
AATAATTGATAAAAAGAGTAAGATTATTTTGAAGAAAACAAAATGAATTTAATATCAATTCAACATCAAATTTGATCTACAAAATATATCTTAACTCATTGTACAAAAAAACACATCCTGGACATTCCACTTGATATTTTACCTTTGATTTCTTGGTTTACACTCTCACCCTTTGCTTATATTTACTTTTTACCGATGCAGGTTTATTTGGGTAAAAAAGATCTGAGTCAAAGCTTGTGGATTATTTTAGGATCATCTCTTTGGCTTTTATTTTTCTATCTTTTGGCAAGTGTTGTATATAAAAAAGGCTTGAAGCAATATGAAGCTGTCGGGCTTTGACAAAAGACACTAAAAAGCATTTAATGTTTGTATAAAACTACATTTTATGTCTACAAGCCCAGTTATTCGACTCACGCTTACTCCTGAAATACAGGAGATTTTAGATTATTTAAAGCAAATATATCCACTTTTAAACGATGCAGAGATTTTAAAATTGGCTTTGGGTGGATTTTATCAATACGTAAAACCAGCTTCTAGCAGCTCTAAAACTCAAAACTCAAGCTCAAACGAATACGAGTTAATTAAGCAAAGAATAGCTAAAAGAATCCAAAATAAATTTTCAGGTGTACAGTTTTCACAGGAAGAAATAGATGCAAATGCCTTTTAAATATGATTCAAATCAATAGAAATTTAAAATTGGTAGATAGCAATATTTTGATTGATTTTTTTCTCAAAACTAAAGTTGAAGAGCAGTTAGATTTGGTGTTTAGAAAGCCCATTTATCTCAATTTAACCATTTTCACAGAAGTAATAAATTTTATTCAAAATAAGGTTTCTTTTAAGGATTCTTTTGAGTCAGCTAGTATAATTATCGATCATCCCAATCGGTTTTTGTTTTTACCAGTTACTCCAGAAGATCTTATTTTAGCCAAGAAAATCAATCAAAAATATTTTATATCAAAAGTTGGTTTTAGCGATTCACTGATTTTAGCTCAGGCTCAAAATTTTGGCTTAGAGCTTTTATCTCAGGATTTGAGATTGCAGATTTACCCTGAAGTTGGCACAACAAATCCATTTTATGAATAATTTCCTCCAATCCAACTACAAGTGGTGGTATTGTATTAAATACAATATAAATCGAGTCTCAACAGGAATATTTGGTACTGTCTTACAATATGCGTCGAATGTACTTTCGACTTTAGCGATTGTTTATGTATGGTATAAGACAGGGGCTGGCTCTGAGATTATTACATATCTTACTGTTGGTAAAGTTTTTCAAATGCTTGCAAGCTTAAGTTATTTTGGTAGATTATCTGATCTTATTGCATCAGGAAAGATCACAAACTTACTTTTATTCCCACAATCCCTTTTTAAGATTGAAATTTTCAATGCTATTGGAGTTCGAGTTTTGAAAAATTTGAGTGGTGTTTTCGGGTCATTAATTGGCCTTTTAATAGCCGGAATATTGTTTAAGCCTATTTTACCACCCCAAATTGGCGGTATTGCTATTTTAATTTTTGTTTGCTTGCCAATAGCTTTTATTATTCAATTTTTCATTGGGATAATAATTGGCGCAAGTATATTTTTTGTTTCTGACAAGCGAGACTTTGAGGGAATTGCATCGTCTTACGTTGCAGTCTTAGCAATTTTATCTGGAAGCATAATACCCCTAAATCAACTTTTCTACCCACAATTTTTCCAAAGCCTGCCCTTTGCTTGGATTATTCATCATCCGATGCAGATTTATCTTGGAAATTACTCAAATATTGAAATTTTATATTCGATTTTAAGAGGTATGGCTTGGATTTTGGTTTTATATATTTTAGCAAAAATTGTATTTAAACTTGGGCTTAAAAAGAATGAAAGTGTGGGACTTTGACACTCAATCACTTTTAATTAAGCATTGTCGATATGGTTAATTTTCTCCAAAATAACTACAAGTGGTGGTATATTTTGAGTTTTCATTTCAAGCGTTCTTTGGTTTATCGAGCGGTTTATTTTGCGATGGTAATCAGGTATTTGGTGCCTGTGGCGATCTTACTTACGGTCTTTTACACTTCTGGAAATCCTCATCCAGTCGCGTATTATCTACTGGCGACCATGTTTTTCTACATTTTCACTTTGCCGATGAATGTGAGCTATGAGATGAAGGATGGGGTACTTTTTGGGAAATATGTCAGACTGTTGATTTTACCGATAAATTTAAAACTGTTTTTGCTTTTTCAGTCGATCGGGATAATGTTGGTGCCTTTTTTGATTCGGTTAGCGATATTTTTAGGGCTTTTCTGGTTTTTCCAAGTGCCGCTCGTTTGGGATTTTAATGCTTTGCTTGGGGTTTTTACGGCTGGAATTTTTGGGATTTTGATTGGTTTTGTGTCAGAACTTTTAATTGGAGCCACTTCTTTTGTGTTGCCAGATAATAAGTTTTTACTGCAAGCTTACCAAGACATTGTGGAGCTTTTAGCAGGTGGAATATTGCCACTCGTTGGTCCGCTTGGCTTTTTGAGTTATTTACCTCTTTCATTTGCGGTTTTTCATCCGATCCAGATATACTATGGAAATTATGATTTTGATCAGATTGTACAGGTTTTTGTAATGGGATTTGCTTGGTTTGTCGGGTTATATGTGCTTTCAAACTACCTTTTTAGACTGGGACTTAAGAAGTTTGAGGGGGTTGGGTTGTAGATATTTTCACATTCGATGATCGATAAAACAATTTGCTATAAATCAAAAAATGCTTTATTATGATGGATAGAATATAAATCTATAAATCATGACTTGGAACTGGCAAAAACCCAATTGGCCTAATTTTACTTACAAAACAGATGAGTTGAGGGTTTTAGAGTCTGTATTTTTACAAAAAGTCGGCGAGTTTTCGGATTTAGTTAGTATTTTGGAAAGTGAAGATAGTGACAATCTAACAGTTGAGATCTTAACGGATGAGGCTGTAAATACATCAAAAATAGAAGCGCAAATCTTGGATCGTGCTAGTGTGCAATCTTCAATACAAAATTTGTTTGGTTTCAAAAATAATCCGAGGCTTGTAAAACCTGCTGAAAATGGCATAAGCGAGCTGATTTCTAATTTATATAACACATACACGGAGTCACTTAGTCATGAATATCTGTACAATTGGCACAAATTGCTGCTATCTAAAAGTAACTCGGTTGAACACATTGGTGAGTATCGAAAACACCTTGATCCGATGCTGGTAGTCTCAGGTCAGGTAAATAACCCAAAAATCCACTTTGAAGCTCCTCCAAGCTCTGAAATACCAAATCAAATGAACCAATTTTTAAGCTGGTACAACCATTGCAATACAGAAAATAGATTGAATGTTTTAGTGAAATCAGGAATAGCTCATTTATATTTTATCAGTATTCACCCTTTTGAAGATGGAAATGGTAGAATTGCCAGATTTATAAGTCAAAAATCAATAATTCAAGATTTGGGTAAGCCAATTATTTTATCAATTTCAAATATTATAAACAAGCATAAAAATGAATACTACAATCAGCTAGACAAAAGTAATAAAAGCCTAGAAATCACTGACTGGCTAATTTATTTTGCTAAAACTATAATTGAAAGCTTGGAATTTTCAAACATTAAAATTAGATCAATCATTAATAAAAATAAGATTTTGAGAAAATTTGGCAATTCATTAAACTCAAGGCAAATCAAGCTTATAAACAAGCTGTTTGAATATGATTACGAGTCGTTTGAAGGAGGTTTGAGTTTATCAAATTACCTTTCAATTGTTAAAACTTCATCAGCTACAGCCTCAAGAGATTTATCAGAGCTTGTAAAGCTAGGAGTTTTAGCAAAAACTGGAGAAAAACGATATACTCGATACTTGTTAAACCCCCAAAGCTTTTAACATCGAGTTTTGGCTTATAAATTTGACAAAACACACACAATCATGCTTTATTTAAAGCTCGTATAAAAAATTTACCATATGTTTTGGGATGATCGACAAACTCAGGAAAAATATTTCAATTTCTTTAGAAAGTTGTTTAAATATGATCAAACCATGGGTTTTGTGGTAGTTGATTTCAATAAACCATGGTGGTATTTACTCTGGCAGCAAAAAGTTGTTGTCGCTTTAAATGTCTTAAACGTACTTATATATAGTATTATTGCGACATTATCTCCGATTTTACTTGCTCAGATTTTTGTAAGTAGAAATATTTGGAATCTTGTGATGTTAATTTTTGGTCTGATATTGATTCGATTTGTCAATTTTGCTTTGTTCTACTTCGATCCTGTTCTTCGGCTTCAGAGTTCAAAATCTATTGAAAATAGTGCTACCAATTTCTTTTTAACTGTGGATCCGATCAATCACAGTCTAAGATCAACTGGCCAGATTGTGTCCAAAGTTGGCAGAGGTTCGAATGGGTTTGATACGTTTTTAGATATTTTGTCATTTGATTTGCTAAATTTATTTGGAATGATAATTGGGGTGATAATTGCTTTTTGCCAGATAAATACGTTTTATGCTTTATTGGTGGCTTTCTTGATCGGTTTTGTCTCGTTTATAAACTGGTTTTTATTTATGGCCAGGACTAGATTATTTAGAAAACACAGAATTTTGAGTGATGATGCATCCAAAGCGATTTCGCTTGAAACTCTCCAGCAAACTCAGTATATCAGAGCCGTTTTTGGGACGACTGAGCAGTCCGCCAAAGTCCAGAAAAGTCAATTTAATGCCATGGTGACTGCTGCTGTAAATTGGAGAATGGCTGGATATATTGTTTCGTTTTCACAAGTAGTATTTTTATTGAGCCTGCTATTAGTTTGTGTCTTACTTATACAGTTGCCAGGTTTAGATACGACAATTGCGTTAGCATTGATTTTGAGTTATTTTCAAGTGGGAAACCGATTAAATTTTGTTGGTCAGAGTTTTGGAAGAGTGGTAAACTCGATCGATGATATAAAAGATCTGTTTGAGTTTATTCGTGATTTTGGTAAACAGAGCTATCCAGTTTTAGAAACCAGTGTTCAAAAAGATTAAAATATTAGCACTCTCACCCTTCACTTGCCAAAATATAAAAAGTTTGGTATTCTCTATATCAGCTTACAAAGAATATTTGTAGGTTAAATTTAAGTTTATAAAATATTGCTAAAAAATAGATTTAGAAATATAATTTAATAGGCATGTTTTCCTTGACTAAAACCAAATAAAACAGTACAAAATACATAAAAATCATTCAAATACTTTATCAATATCAACTGACCTATGTCCACAACTACACCAGAATTTGATCAACGAGCTAAAAATGCTTTGGCAACAGCTCAGCAAATCGCCATTCAGCTAGGTCACAATTACATCGGAAGTGAACATTTACTTTTTGGTATTCTTTCGCAGCCTCAAGACGGCATGCCAGTCCAGATTACTTTTTCTGATAAAATGACTTCAAATGAGCTTCTTGAGATGATAAAACAAATCGGATTTCCAGATTTGAGCAACAGTCAAAAACAAGTCAATCGTAACAATGTCATTCCTGAAATCACAGAAGAATTTCAACTTTGCCTCGATAAAGCTATTAAAACAGCCGAAGATCATAGCTATACTTTTATTGGCATCGAGCATTTAGTTTTTGGAATTTTAGATACCAAGGAGTCTCACGGCTTACAAATCATGAACTTACACGGTAATAATCTATCAAACCTCAAAGAAATGTTGGTAGTTTTATTCCAAAACAATCTACGTGATCAAGTCGTCGTGGAAGATAAAAATGGTAAAAATCTTAAGCTTAAAAAGAAAAAGGAGGATTCAGCCGTAGGTTATTTCACTCAAAACTTAAATCAAAAAGTAGAAAAAAACAAGGATTTTGCGGTGATTGGTCGTGATCGTGAGCTTGAGCGTGTGATCCAGATTTTATCAAGACGTGAAAAAAATAATCCAATTTTAGTCGGTGAGCCGGGAGTCGGTAAGACTGCTATTGCCGAAGGTTTGGCTTGGAGAATCAATCAAGGAACTGTCCCAGAATGGCTTCAAAACAAGCGAATCCTGAGTCTTGACATGACATCACTAATTGCTGGTTCGATTTTTAGAGGTGAGTTTGAGCAGCGATTGAAGGTGTTGATCGAGGAGGTGATTGCCAGTGGTGATATTATCTTATTTATCGATGAAGTCCACAATGTCATGGGTGCTGGTAGTACCAGTAGCGGTAGTGGCCCAGACGCCGCCAATATCCTCAAACCTGCCTTAGCAAGAGGTGAACTCAGTGTGATCGGAGCCACAACCGAAGAAGAATTTAGAACAATTATCAAAAAAGACGGAGCTTTTGAACGCCGTTTCCAAAAAGTCCAAGTCGATGAAACCACCAAGCAAGAGACAGTTCAAATTTTGGTGGGTGTCAAAAAACAGTATGAAAATTTCCACAAAGTTACTTTTCCAGATGATTTAGCTACACGTATTGTCGGACACGCGGAAAGATTTTTACCAGAGAGATTTTTCCCTGATAAAGCCATCGATGTGCTGGATGAGGCTATGGTGCGTACACGTATCGCCTCGGCAAGTCTAGAAAAAAATGAGGACAACAATCTGATCAATATTGAAAAACAGATTTTAGATTTGATTCATCAGAAAAACCAAGCTTTTTTGGAGCAAAAATTGGAACTCACCAAAGAATTTGAGGAAACCCAGAAAGAGCTAGAATCTAAGCTCGGCGAGCTAAATAAAGACAGTCAAGAAAGGACAGCTTCGGCAGTAGTGACTGAAGAGGTTGTAGATAGGGTGATTTCTGAAATCTCAGGAGTGCCGATGATCAGAGTCTCATCAAACGTCTTTACTCAGATAAACAATTTACCAGAGATTTTAGACAAGCAAATTTATGGTCAAAAGGATGCTATTTTCGATGTTACTAAAGCTTTAAAACGTAGTTTTGCTGGCCTCTCCTTCAATAAAGGACCGATTGGAAGCTTTTTACTGCTAGGTCCCACAGGTACAGGCAAGACCGAATTAGTTAGGTTGATCACTAAAGAACTATACGGAAACCCTGAAAAGTTCATGCTTAAGCTCGATATGAGTGAGTTTGCTGAAAAGCATTCTATGAGTCGCTTAATGGGAGCTCCAGCTGGATATGTGGGTTACGAAGACGCACCTCAACTGACCGAATTCCTTAGAAAAAAGCCTTATTCAGTGATTTTGTTTGATGAGATCGAGAAAGCCCATCCTGAGAGTTTAAATATTTTACTCCAAATGCTAGAAGAGGGTAAAATAACTGACTCAAAGGGTAGAAGTGCTAGTTGCCGACACGCTTTGATTTTCTTGACCTCAAACTTAGGTAAAAATCAACTCAATCGATTTGCTTCGAAGTTTGGATTTAAGCTTGATACAGCCGTAAACACTACTCAAATGGATGATGAATATGCCATCCTCAAGGATCAAGTCATGGAAAGTGTGCGCAAATCTATCAAACCAGAAATTTTGGGTAGACTAAGTAAAACAATTGTATTTAGACCAGTTACGGCAGATGTGCTTCAGCAAGTGGTGGAAAAAGAGCTAAATATGCTTCAAGAGCATCTATTGACTCAAGGTAAAACTATCAATTTTGGAAAAACTGTTGCAAAATATGTAGTCGAAAAAATGGATAACAAACCAGAGTACGGAGCTAGAGAAGTAAAATCTCAAGTAGAATCTATCATAGTAGATAAACTAGCCGAACATATCTTAGACAAGCCAGAAGTATCACGCTTTAAGGTAAAAATTGAGCACGAGAAAGTGGTTGTGGAGTAGAGACTTTGAACTTAACTCCAAACCTGTGTCATCCTGAACTTGTTTCAGGATCTTGTCTGTTTTGTGTGAGAGTGTGTCGTCCTGAGCAAAGCGAAGGATCTCTAACTAATACTTTAATTAAAAGCAAAAGATATTTATAAAGGTCGCGAGGCTCAGGCATTTAGGTTCAACTTCTTTTATAAAAGCTCAAAGTCGGTTACAACCCCCAAGCCTACGGCTTGACCCCTTGAAAGGGGTACAAATAAAACTAAAACTAAGACTAAGAAAGTTGTTCCGTTTATATGTTTCAAACGATGAATATATAGGCAAAAAAGGAAAAGGAAATTAAAATTACTGCTTTAAAAAGCAAAAAAATTAACGATCTGACAAAAGTTACCCACCTCAAAACCTTATAAATAAGCCAAATTTGACAATAAATAAAATAAACATTATCTTTTATATAATTGAGTTTTAAAGATTTACTCCTGTAATCAGAGGATTTTTTTATACTTAAATTAAAATTTTAGACAAATATGTTTTTCTCAAGCAATAATAATAACAATAATAACCCCCAAATGGGAGTTTGATTTTGTTTGTCTTGAAAAATATCTTAAAACATTATCTATCTCCCCTAAATGGGGAGTTTTTTTTATTCATATTATATTTAAAGCAAAATGGCGACACGGTGGTCGCCTCCACAAATTTCATCAAAGGCGAATCAAGATCGGGAAGCCAAGGCTTACCCCTACAAACATTTTACTAACTATTATTCTCTATTTCATATGTCTCGTATACTTACAAAACAATTATCCCAATTTATTGATCAAGAAGTCGAAGTCCAAGGATGGCTTCATAAGGTCAGGCGGCTTGGATCGCTTATGTTTATTATCCTTCGAGATCGCAGCGGTCTTGTGCAAATCTTAGTTGAAGATCAAGCTGAGCAGACCAAATTTGATGGAATTTATCAAGGATCTATTTTAAAAATCATCGGTCTGGTCAAATCTGATACCAGAGCTCACTTTGGTGTAGAAATACATTCACCACATATTGAAGTCATTGTACCCGTAACTTATGTCAGTCCTGTTGAGATAGATAAGCCTTTGGGTCATTCTGAAAGAGAGCTTGAAACTTTGTTTGAGTATCGGCCAATCACACTTCGAAACAGTTTTGAAGCCGATATTTTTAAAATTCAAGATGAAATTCAAGTTTTAGTTCGCGAATATTTCAAAAGTCAAGATTTCACAGAATTTCATAGTCCAAAATTGCTAGCGGAAGCATCTGAAGGTGGGGCAGAAGTTTTCAAGCTTGATTATTTTAAAGGCAAAAAAGCCACTTTAGCTCAATCAGCCCAGTTTTACAAGCAAATCATGGTTGGGGCTTACGAGCGAGTGTTTGAAATTGGGGCGACTTATCGAGCTGAGCCAAGTGTGACTAGTCGGCATATGAGTGAATTTATGACGATAGATGCAGAAATGGGATTTATCGGAGGTTTGAATGATATTCAAGATTGTTTGGGTGATTTGCTGATTTACACCGTGGATAAATTATGGGAGAGCCAAAGTGTTAGATTAGATAATCTAAAAGCCTTAAAACCAAAATTGACTGCTAAAATTCCTGAAATTCCTTTAAAAGATTTACATGAGTTATATTTTCAAAAGACTGGACATGATTTGCGTAAAGAGCCAGATCCAAGCCCGATTGAGGAAAGGTGGATTTGTGAATATTATGCAGAAGTGTGGGGAAGTGAAGCTATTTTTGTCACTGAGTTTCCAAGTGCTCATGCTAAATTTTACCATTATATTTCTGAGGAAAAACCAGAAGTGGCTGAAAGAGCGGATTTAATTTTTCGAGGAGTGGAAATTGCTACCCTTAGTCGCCGAGAGCATCGATATGAGAAACTAGTAGAACAACTTAGGCAAATCGGTGCCAGTCCTGACAGTGATGGTTTTAAGCACTATATGTCAGCATTTAAATTTGGAATGCCCAGTCATGGTGGTTTTGGGCTTGGGTTAGAGCGATTGACTCAAAAGATCTTGGGCTTATCCAATGTCAAAGAAGCTGCGCTATTTCCAAGGGATACTAGTCGCTTGGCACCTTAATTTGATATTTGTCATTGCGAGCGAAGTGCGGTAATCTCTTGACTTAGCACTAAACTATGTCGTCCTGAGCAAAGCGAAGGATCTCTAACCTCAGCCTTTAATCAAATGAATAAGATGTTTTTAGAGGTCGTACCGCTAGGCATATGGACTACTTCACAAAACTCCACTTGGAGAATGGCGATGGGGGCATCGCCCCTACGGGTTGTTTCGTTCATCCGTTCCAAACGGTGGAATATATGAAGAAAAAAGAGGGAGATAGGATTGTATAGTTGTTTATTTGATTTTCTCACATTTGCCATTATTTGACTTTTCATCCAGTATATATCATATATGCGATTTTTAGCTACAGTTATCAAAGGTTTAGAAGAAATATGCAAACAGGAAATTATAGATAGATTTCCAGAAGCTCAAATTGAGCAGGTTTTAGTTAAGCGAATTATTTTTAGTTTTGATGGAGATATTCTGGCCTTAAAATCACTTAAAGTGGCAGATGACATTGATATTTTACTTGATTATGCTTATGGTGGAACTTTAAAATATTCTGAAATATTTAGGTTAAAAAATGCCATTTCTGAGATTAGAGATCTAAATGACACCTTTTCATTTACCATCTCACAAAGAGAAAGCCAATTTGATTTGGCTGATTTACAAGCTAAACTTATCTCTGAAATAACTCAAAAAGGAAAACTAAACTACAATGGCGATACTCACACTAATCTTGATTTTCGACTTTTTGTAGATGGAGGCAGCTTGAGTCTTTCGGTGAGGATCTTTAAAATGCCGATAAGTCATCGAAACTATAAAACCAACGCACTTCCTGGCTCGCTCAAACCAAGTGTGGCTGCAGGTATGATCTATCTAATGTGTCAAGGAGCACCGCAATCTCAAAAATTGATTGATCTGTATTGTGGGAGTGGGACTATTTTAGCTGAGAGTTTGGAGTTTGGCTATGATATTTTTGGCTCAGATATTGACGCCCAAGCTGTAGAAATAACCAAAATCAATTTAAGCAATTTTAAAAATAAGGCTTTGAGCGACAAGCTGGATGATAAAATTCGTGTGTATGATGCCGTCCACACCAAGTGGAATGTAGATCAATTTGATGTCTGGATTTCAAATTTTCCTTGGGATAAACAGGTCAAAGTAGCCTATGTAACTGAATTGTATAAAAAAACCATGGAAGAGGCTATCAGAATCTTGAGACCTGAAAATAAAATTTGTTGTTTGGTGCATAAGCCAGAGCTCTTTGTAAAATTGGCCAAAAAATATTTCCCTAACCATCAGTTTGAAACCATTGAAATTGGATATTTAGGACAGAATCCTAGTATTGTTTATAGTGTATTTTAAGTATAAAACGTAATAAGTATAAATGATAAATCAAGTAAGAAGGATTAAAGTATAAAAATGTTTAAGGTATAATGTAACAATTTTATATCAATTTTTAATAGTATAATGATAAGAATGTTTAAAACATTAGAAATTAAATAATTATACATTGATTAAAAATTAAGAAATTAAACATTTAAAATTTATACTTGATTTATCCTTTATCCTTATTACGTTTATACTTTTGTCACAATCTCCCCCAAATCACAATCTAACTTAATCCGATCGCCATTTTTTAGCTTATATATACTTTGTTGATAGTTTGCAACTACTGGGATTTTGCGTTCTCTTGCTACGATCGCTAGATGCGATAAAAGGCTTCCTTGCACTGAGATTATCCCTGAAATATAATCAAAATAGGTGATTAGCTCTGGATTTAGAGTTTGAACAACAACAATTTTATTCTTGAGCATGATTGGGTCAATATTTTTATAATCGTTTAAAATATAAATCTCCCCATTTGCAACCCCACTCGAGACAGAAACAAAATCTTTTGAGACTTTTTGGATCTCTTGGTTAGTGATTGAGTTTGTCCATTCTAAGTGCTGGAATTGTAGAAATTGTTCTGATTTTAAACTTAAGCTAGCTTCGGTCTCAATGTTAAAATCATCAGGATCAATAAAATATTTGTTTTGCTTAAAAACATAAGACTTTTGAGTTTAGGACTTCCTCACTTTACATAAATCAAAAAATATAACTGTGTATTACTACACACAACTAACGTGTGATTTGTTATGAAAACTACTAGACAAATTTACTGTCAGTATTTG
>Ga0316610_1000319_pt1 | contig 12020 bp, 10 predicted proteins | sample MIS2017111B_MG_FD_207677 | JGI IMG/M metagenome (GOLD analysis project Ga0316610, IMG submission 207677) | Microbial mat bacterial communities from Middle Island sinkhole, Lake Huron, Michigan, United States - MIS.2017.111B | ecosystem: Environmental > Aquatic > Freshwater > Lake > Sediment... | reverse complement strand
GCCAGTATTCTAACTTTTATTCAGACCTGTAGAAAACAAGGTCAAAATATATATCAACAACTACAGAAAATCTTTAACTTAGAGACCCCAGATCTGGTATGGGAGTAGGTTGGGCTGGGTAGGTACCTGAATCTCATCTTATTAAATTTGTTGATTCTACTCCTATTCCAGTTTGTAAGAACATTAGGATTGGTAGGCATAAAACAATGAAAGATACAGCTAAAATATCTAAATCTACTACTGGATGGTATTATGGGTTAAAACTACATGTGGTTAAAGATTATGATCACAAACTTGTTTACATAGCTCTTACTTTAGCCAATGTGGATGACAGGAAAGAGCTCGAAAAGATATTCCAATATTTTAAAGATTCCGGATCTTTGTTTGTAGGAGATAAGGGTTATCTATCCGAGGAGATGAAACAGTTAGCCAGAGAAAGTGGAAATTATTTACTTACAGGAGTAAAATCAAGTCCCGATCAAAAAGGTTTGGCTTCTTGGTTGGATATACACTTAGTACACAACAGAGCTAGCATTGAAACTATATTTTCAGTACTCAAAGAAAGATTAGGTCTAGTCTCCACCATACCCAGAAGTGTGCAAGGTTATATCACACATTACATAAATACCATTTTTGGCTATCTTATGCTTAAAACACTGAATATTTGATTTCGTAATTGAGGTATATATATTATGTTTCCAACTGTCAAATCGAAAATTATTCTTTTTTTAACAATCGATCTTATACTTATTTTGGCATTTTTTGGTGCACTTTTTATTATTACACCTAGCAACTACTGGTCTCCAAAGATTGATCATGCTCATTTTCGTTTACAATATGTTTTTGAAGGAAAAAATGAAGATTTCAGTACCCAAACATATCAACAAGAATATCTCAAAGATGTCTGTGACGGCAAACTATCTACCAATCCTATTCATTTTCATGACGAAAAAAACCAACTCGTCCATCTTCATTGGCAAAGAATTACTGGAGGTGAAGTCTTAAAATATTATGGCTTAAATAAAATTGGTGGTTTTGATGATATAATGGGTGTAAAATTGGATGATTTACTGAAATTTAAATACACCACAATCCCAATTCACGGTAAAAATCTACCTCAACCAAAAACAAATGATAAATTTTTTGTTTATTCAGGTGATGAAAAAGGCTTTCAAAAAAGAGATTTAAATGAGTTTTTAAGCCAAGATCTGGAAACTTTCTTAAAAACTGACAGTAAAATCAGAGTGCAATTTGAAGAGGCTCAAAAGGAAAACAGAAACTCACTCAATTTGTCTTCAGTTAAAGTAAATGCACACTCAGAAGTTTCGACAACAGCAAACCCAGCAGACAGCTCAGCACCAGCACCAACTGCTGAAGAGCTTAAAAATATCAACAATCTGCTAGGTAATGTAGTAATTTTTATCCAGCAAGACGAGCCAAGCAATGATCAGATCCAAGCGAGGTTTAACAATCTCGAGCCGCTCTCAAAGAGTGTTTGTGGGGGGTAGTTTGCTTTAAGTATAAAATTGAATTAGACTTAGAGAGCAGAAATATAATTTTTCAAATTAAAATATAAATTTATGATAGCTATCAATGGTTTTGGTCGAATCGGCCGCAATGTTTTTAAAATTGCTCTTTCTAAAGGGGTGGAAATCGCCTTTATCAACGATCTTACTGACAGTAAGACTTTGGCACACTTGCTCAAATATGACAGTGTTCAACCTACATTTAAAGCTGATATAAGCTACGACGAGACAGGAATCATTGTAGATGGTAAAAAATATCCAGTCCTTGCTATCAAAGACCCATCCCAGCTTCCGATCAAAGAATACGGTGTCGATATGATCATCGAAGGTACAGGTGTTTTTACCGATCGAGAAAAACTAAATCTTCACTTGCAAGCTGGTGCCAAGAAAGTCATCCTCACAGCTCCTGCCAAAGGCGAAATCGATAAAACTATAGTCCTTGGTGTAAATGATGATACACTTACAGCAGATGATAAGCTCATCAGCAACGCTTCTTGCACCACAAATTGCTTAGCTCCACTAGCCTATATTTTGGAAAAAGAATATGGGATCAAGCAGGGATTTATGAATACAGTCCACAGCTATACTAACGATCAAAATTTACTAGATCTACCTCATAAAGATCTTAGAAGAGCCAGAGCTGCAGCTATAAATATAGTACCAAGCTCTACAGGCGCCGCCAAAGCTCTTGGATTGGTTGTACCTAGTCTGAGTGGTAAACTAGATGGTTTATCCCTTCGCGTGCCTACTCCAGATGGTTCGATAGTGGATCTTACAGTCGAGTTAAATCAAGAAGTTTCAAAAGATGAAATCAATGCAGTTTTCAAAAAATATGCTCAGACAGATCAGTTTAAAGGTATTTTAGAATACAATGAAGATCTAATTGTCAGCTCAGATATTATCGGAAATTCTCACAGTTGTATTTTTGATTCCACACTTACTCAAGTTATCGGACAGAAGAGTAAAATGGTGAAAGTCTTTGGTTGGTATGATAATGAATGGGGTTACAGCAACCGAATTGTGGATTTGGTTATTAAAGTTGGAAGTTTGTAGTTGGCTTTATGTCATTGCGAGCGTAGCGCGGCAATCCCTTGACTTGAGGACAATGTCTGCTTTCTTGAGCACTAACTTATGTCGTCCCGCACTTGATGCAGGATCTTGTTGGCTTTACACTAAACTGATATCATCCTGAACTGGTTTCAGGATCTTGTCGGTTTAACTCCAAACCAATGGCGACTCGGTGGAAGGCCGCTACAATTACTCAAAACCCCAACGTTAACCAAAATCTACTCAACAACGACACTTTGACCCTCATAAAAATACTTTCAGCATACAACAATGATATAAAATCACTTAACGATGGGGGTCTGAAGCTTAGAGATGAGGGTCGCACCCTCAACTATGATATATTTTACCTCATCTTAATACCTCATACCACCAACTATGAGCAAAATTTGGTCATCTTTGAGCCTTTGACCCTGATCGATGGGGGTCAGACCCTCATCTTAGGACTAGAAAACAAAGATAGTTCAAAGTTCAAAAGGCAAAGATTGTAGGGGGAGGTGTTTCCTAAACTGGCGGCAAGGTCGTGAACAACTTGGGTAAGATGCCTATTTGTATGAGGTCGGTGGTGGGATTTATTAATGAAGCTTGCAATGAATGGCGACCAAGCCAACAAAGATCCCGGACCAAGCCCGGGATTACATAAATTGTTACGTGCGTCATTTGTTTAATAACAGCTCAAAGGGTTACTTAATTTACCATTTTGGATTACTTCGTAGTGTAGATGAGGTCCTGTAGATCTACCAGTAGATCCCATTTGGGCTATGCTTTGACCTTGGGTCACATAGTCTCCGACAGATACGTATAGTTGAGTGTTGTGAGCGTATCTGGTTTTCATTCCATCTCCGTGATCGATCAATACCATATTCCCATAACCTGAATCATCCCATCCAGCGTAAACAACCTTTCCATTGGCTGCTGCAAAAATATCTGGAAGTGATCTATTGGCGATATCGAGAGCCATATGAACCTTGGAAGGGTACTGACTGATATTCTTGGTTGTGGTTGGCCAAATTAAGCCACAAGCTGACTTTTCTAGATCTACATTATTGTCTTTAGCTCTAGATTTAGCATCATCGATTAATTTCTTCTTTTCTTGGATTTCTTTAGTTTTAGCTTCTTCTTGGGCTTTTAGTTGCTTTGATTCTGCAGCTGTTTTAGCGTCTTTTTGAGCTAGTTGATTATTGATATTATTGTAATCTTCAAAACTAATCCCTGGAATCAAAATTTGATTACCTTCTTTGAATCCATTTGCAGCTAAGTATTCACTGTTTAAACTGCTGATTGTAATTGTATCAAGTCTATATTTTTGAGCTACATTTTCCATCGAGTCACCAGCTTTGATTGTGTAAATAATAGAATCGGTACAAGGAATCAAAATAGAGTCACCTGGCTTCAAACCAGAAGGGTCGATATCATTGTTATTGGCGATTGTCTCAATACTGACATTATAAAGTGCTGCTAATTGCTCAAGTGTATCACCATCTTTGATGGAGTACTTAATAATACATGACTGCGGAATTGTTGATTCATCAATTTCTTCTTTTGGGGTCAGTAAAAGACTGTAGCCAGCATTTGAAAGATTTGAATCTAGTTTGTCTGGGTTTGGAATGGAATTTTGTTGTAGATATTGCTCTAAAACAGATTGTCTTGAGATGGTCTGACCTGCACTCAAGTTACTTGCAGCTACCTGAGTCATTTTAGGTACCGCGTTTTGCAAAAAACCAACACAAACTACTAGAACAGAAACCAAATAAAATTTACTTACAATATTCCAAACTGTACGAGTAATTTTAACTAATTTTTTAATCAAAAGCTTGATATCGGTGCTCACATTAAGCCACCACATCCCACGTAACTGAGCGTTTGTTAGGATTTTGATTAAGCGATTGTATTTTTTAATTAATTTATCAGTAAAAGCAGGAGAACCTTCGACGAGCGAAACCACAGACATAGCTAGAAGAGAGCTTTGATATGCCAAATTAGTCAGAAGCTCGTTGTACAAAAATATTAAAAATCCAAAATAAAATTTATTCTCCTTTAGAAAATCATAAAATTCCTCAATGTTTTGCCACAATCGGGAAATTGATCCGTTGTATATATTTGATCTTGGGAATATGTCTGTAAAAATTTTCGAATTTGGATTGATTGGGCTTACCTCAATTAGATCAGCTGCAGAGGTCATATTCCCAGATCCAGCAAAAGCTAAAGATCTAATACCTCCTTGGTTTTCAAATATGCTAAGTGCAAAATCATCGCTTGCTCTTATAATTATATCTCTAAGCGGTAACGAAAAACCTTTAACATCTGAAATCGGCAATGCAATTTTAGTATTGTTTTCTCTGTGGCTATACTTGATATTTGTAATATCCGACTTAGCTTCAGAAGTATCTTGAATTAACTTATCTTTATCTTGTATAGGTAATTTAATGTTGGACACACAAATTTTTGGTAAAGCCTGATATATTTATTTCTAAACTCTATTTAACCTTCACTAACCTTATAAATATAACAGACCCGTAAAAATCGTTGCATTAGTTCTATATAACTTCAGTCAACTTTGATTAGTTTAGTATACTTGTAAATGCTTGTCAAGTAATTCAAGTTCAGCACCTATCTTGACAAGTAATACACAATAACACCATAATCTAGCAATCTTGAGCTGAGATTCAAGCTATTTTATAAATCTATTTTTACCCACATGCCAGATAAAACAAAGCAGGACAGCACTGATGAAGTTATGGTAGATAACGCATCAACTGAAAACGTAATTTCAACCACCGAAACCGTTGAAAAAGAACCTAGTGGAGACACTAAAACCACCACCCACAAACACACCTCTAAATCCAAAAAAGATTCAAAATCTTCTAAAGGTTTGATTACAGGTTTGGTTGCTCTACTTTTAGTGTTAGTACTTATTATAGGTTCTGTATTTTTGAGAATTGGTAATCAGACTGTTTTAGCTAGAACTCTTGATGCTCTTGGTCAGCACAAACTAGCTCTGTCTTCAGACTACATCGGCTCAAAAGGTCTTTTAAGCAAGCAAGCTGGAGCTTCGACTCTAGATCCTAGCAAGCCAGAAGACTGCGCAGCTATTTGGACTCAAATCAGCAGCTCTTCGCTAAATGATTTACAGAAAGATCTTGCTTCTACAGATTATAACAAACAATCCTCAGTTGCAAAATATTTGATCCAGCCTGTAGCAAACGACTATAAAGATAAATTTAAATTTGAAGGCTTTTATGCAACTTCTTCTGATATAAAAAATAGTGATGTAGCTTTTAGCACTACTTCAAGCCTAAATATTGACACCGATGCCTTAACAAAAGCTGTTCCAAGTGTTTCAGGAATTGCGCCTGATCTTGGTTTAGTCTCCCTTTCTGGTACAGGAAAGTTTGTCTTACAATCCAAAAAAATGTTTGTAAGTCTTCCTGATCTAAACTTGAAAGCCAAAGGACTTGATGAAAAAGGCTCTCTAAGTAGCTCATACAGCTATGATATGCCAGCCAACGACGCCACATCCGTCAATCCAACCGTTGATACTGAAAAACTAAATAAAGCTTTGGGTCGGTTTTTGTCACCAAAATTGAACGAAGCTCTAAGTGATGATACTGGAAAAGCTATCTTTGCCTATTTCTGTTCTGGGGTAAAATCATACACCGTTGAAGCTCCTGCTGATATGTCTTTTGGGTTAAATGAATATACTCGAAGAAGATATGTAAGACCTACAACACTAGAACTAAAACCAGATTTTTACAGCGTTTATCTAAAAGGTTTGCCAAACTTAATAGAGAAATTAAGCCAAGATCCAAAACTGAAGCCATTTTTGAAGGCAAATTACGATACTTTCAAAGAACTAAACCAAACCTCAACCAAACCTTCTGAATTTCCAACAAGGGAAGAATTTGATAAACAGGTTGATGGCATGTTTAAGGATTTCAAAAAGGATGTTTTGTCAAACGATATTGATCTAGCAGTTGCAGCCTTTAATAAAGCCGTAAAGATCACCGCTGCTCCTATCAAAACTTATATTGATATGGAAACTATGCAAGAATATGGAGGAGAATTTGAACTGGTAGTCGCCCCAACTGCAGAATCTTTAGCTAGTTTGGGTAGCCCAGAAATTGCAAGCATCTTAAAAGATGGTATTTTGTTTAAAACAACTATCTACGATATTAAATATGGTGCTAAAGCTGAACCAATCCAAGCCCCAACAGGTACTAAAGATATCCAAACTCTTCCTGATGACTTTATGCAGACACCACTTGGTAAGAAACTGACTGAACTTGCAGGAACTACTCAAAGCCAAATGATGCAAGGACAAGATCCAAGCATGTCAAATGGGGCTATGACAACCCCTATTCCAGATGGTAATGACATCCAAAATCGAAATAGTACCCTAGAAAATCCCAATCTTGGCAACGGAGCTGGAAACGTTCAATTAAACCCAGATGGAACCTACACACTTCCAGATGGCACTACTTTTGATCCAAAAAATCCACCAGTAGCTCCAAACGGTCAATAGACCCTAGGTTTTAACTCAAGATTTACCACCCGCTTTTGGGTGGTTTTTTTATTCATCTATGTTGTCATCCTGAACCTGTTTCAGGATCTTGTCCGTTTTATATTTGTCATTGCGAGCTAAGCGCGACAATCCCTTTACTCAGCACAAAAGTATGTCGTCCTGAGTAAAGCGAAGGATCTCTAGACCAGACATTAACCCAGAGCAAAAGGATATTTCTATAGGTCGCGCCGCTAGGCATTTGGACTCCTTCACTCCACAAAACTCGCTTCTCAAAGCTCAGAAAGTTGTTGCCTTCATACGTTCCAAACGGTGGAATATATTGGGATTAGAAAAAAGAAATGCTAATGATTTAAATTAAGTCTTTGATTCAGTCTAAAACATTAAATATATATCCGATTTGTTTCCGAACCATCTTCTTCTTTTTTGCCATTTTTGACTTTGGTCGGAATGGTTTTATACCAGCCTGATAGGTCGTTTAGAGTAATATATCTTTTTTCATTTTCTCGGTAAAACTTATCGAAATTGTTTTGATAGACGATCTGGACTCCTATGGTCTCAACTACGCTATAAATCGAGTGATTGTGATATGAATTATTATCGTAGTCAGTGATGGCTTCATCAGTAAGCTCGCCGTATAATAGCTGTAAATTGTTTAGATCATCTTGGATTTCTTCGGCGATATTTTTGATATTTAAGCCGATTTTCTTGGCTTCTCGGGTGGTGATTGGATAGCCGTGGGCAGGATAAGTGTAGTTTAGCTTATTACTTATATCTTCGATTTTGGCGGCATCACTCATATGATATTCTAAAATCTCCTTGCAAAGCTGTACTGAAAGACTTCTGGAGCGATCAATAGCCCCAAAAACCAACGGATGCACATATTGATATAAATACTTATACGGATTTTCGGCTTCATCATCTTTACCCTCTTCGATCTTTGCTGGTTTATCAGGTAATTCAACGTTTTTCTTGATTGATTGAAAACCAAATTTTACAGGTTCGGTACTTGTTTTAGCCTCATGCTTGCTGTCTACTTGCCCATCTTGCTGGAAATGGGCTACGTTGCTATTATCAGCATAAAACTCCTTCCAAAGTCTTAAAACTCTCCAAAGTTCATCTTGAGAGACTGAGACTGGATTATCTTGGGCATCGACTGGTGAAAGTGGGTGTACCAAGGAGCTATCTACTGCCGAGAGACTTGAAAGTGGTCCGAGGTGGATTTCATCGCAGCCCAAAGCCAACATAGTTGCAGCACTTGCACACTCACTAGGAGCCAAAATTATAAGCTTTTTCACATAGTGTCGAAGTAGGTTTATAATTCGAAGGCTGATCATTCCAGAGCCACCGTCAGATCTGACATAAATTGCTAGTTTATCCACTTTACCGATATGCTTCAAGGCCTCCCAGATAGCATAAAGATCACGTGACCAGATACTTGTCCCAGATGGCTTGAAATAGGATAAAACAGGACATCCAAGCACATTTTGGATATGAACAAGCTCTTTTTGTGATTGTGGGAATACGAGGGGTGGTTTTTTCAATTCTACACCATTTTTCTTGGTGGTAGTTTTTGATTTGGTTTTGGAGCTTGGAGCTGGAGTTTTAGATGCCATAAATCGATTTTAATTATAACTACAATTGTTGGAATTATGTATTTTGTCAAAGGACATAGCTTCACTTTGAGGGCATGACGCCAAAAAAACTGTCGGATTTTTCAAATACAATCTTGACAAATTTTTAATCTCGACTAATTATATTAATCGATTTGGTCAAGTAGAAAATGAGGTTAAATCTAAGTTTACAACGAGTCTAATTTTTATGCGGGTGTAGTTTAATGGTAAAACTATAGCCTTCCAAGCTATTAACTGGGGTTCGATTCCCCATACCCGCTCCATTTACAAAAATCCTATACAAATAAAATTAAAACTATAAATTATGTTTTCTACAATTAAAGTTGGCCACCCAGCCCCATCATTCACAATGAAAGCATCTGCAGCTGGTGAAGAGAAATCGATCAGCCTCTCAGATTATCAAGGAAAATGGGTAGTATTATTTTTCTATCCTGCTGATTTTACATTTGTGTGTCCTACCGAGGTCAAAGCCTTTCAAGCTAGACTTAAAGAATTTAACGATTTAAATACTGAGGTGCTTGGTGCTTCTGTAGATAGTCATCATGTGCACAGAGCTTGGGCAGAAAGTCTTGGTGGTATTGATTATCCACTTTTAGCTGATGTTCACCACACTTTGAGTGTGGACTACAATGTATTTATCGAAGAAGATGCTCAATCACTACGAGGTACATTTATCATCTCCCCAGATGGTATCCTAAAATGGATGTGTGTCAGCGACAACAATGTCGGCAGAAGTGTAGATGAAGTTTTTCGTGTTTTAGAAGCCCTTCAGACAGGCAAGCTTTGTCCGATCGATTGGAAAAAAGGCGACAAGACTTTGAATTAAGATTTTAAACAATATTATATCTAGATTTCCCTCAATTGAGGGATTTTATAATAGGGATAATCTATCTGGCGAAAATTCCAGAGGTCATAGACACAAATATTCTCCTCCTTTGGCGGAGGTAGTTTTACACAAGTTAAAGTTTTAAGGAACTACCCCGTCAGCCTACGGCTGCCACCCCTTCTGAGAAGAGGAATTCCTATATGCCCTGTATTTATATTCTAAATTAATTTCCTTAGTTAGGTTATTATCTCCAGAATTTAATTTTTCCATAAAACTTGCCATAAATCATCTTTCGTGTTACAAATATATAACTTTAAGCAAAAATATCTTTAAACTCAAATTATGAGCCACCAAATACTTCTATTTTACAAATATATCGATATCCCCGATACATACGAGGAAAGAATGATCCAAACTAAAAAATGTAAGGAGCTCGGTCTGACTGGACGCATGATTATCGCCTTTGAGGGTCTAAATGCTACATTTGAAGGCACAGATGAAAATATCAAGCTTTACTGTGATTGGCTGATCGCACGGACAGGATTTGAAGATATCCATTTAAAATTTAGTCAAGGGACTGGTCAGTCTTTCCCAAAGCTTTCTATCAAAGAAAGACCAGAGATAGTGTCAGCCCATCTAGGTAGAGAAGATCTGGATCCGAGGGAAACCACAGGCAAATACCTTACTGCAGAAGAGTTGCATGAATGGATAAACTCCGATAAAGAGTTTTACATAGTAGATATGCGAAACGACTACGAACATTCAGTGGGTCATTTTGCTGGATCAATTTTACCAAAATTTGAAAATTTTAGAGATTTAGGAAAAATTTTGCCTGAATTAGAGCATCTTAAAGATAAGACTGTGGTGACAGTTTGTACAGGTGGTGTGCGCTGTGAAAAAGCTAGTGGTTTTCTAGTTAAGCAAGGTTTTAAAGATATTTATCAGCTGTTTGGTGGCATCGTGACTTACATGGAAAAGTATCCAAATCAGGATTTTAAAGGTAAATTATACGTTTTTGACCAGCGAATTACCATGGGCTTTAATGTCACAGCTCCAGAACACGAAGTAATCGGCCGCTGTCAAAAATGTGAAGCCAAATCAGAAAGATTTGTAAATTGTAGCTATAACGGCTGTCACAAGCATTTTATTTGTTGTGAAAACTGTGCCGAAACATCTGGTAAATCATATTGCACAACTGAATGTAAATACAGTGATTATTATGAGCCATTTAGACATCAGTTTAGGATAGGGTTGCTTGGGAAGCAAGTATAGAAGAGTTCAAAGAGCAAAATTCGTAGGGGAGAATCTTGATTCTCCTTGATTTGATGATTGTAGAGGCCTTCCACCGTGTCGCCATTTCTTTTATGTTAAAAGTATAAAACGTATTAAGTATAAATTATAAATCAAGTAAAAAGGATAAATATTTAATGAGTAATGTTATAATTATAAATCAATTTTTAATATTTAAAATGTAAGAATGTTTAAAACCCCAATAGCGAAACTATCAATCTCCCCTAAAACTTGATCAAAAGCAAACAAAAAAGCAAGGTAGGAATCTATGAAAAAACCAAACCTTGCAAATAGAGTTAAGCCTAATAATTTAGATTTGTCCAGTGTTGAATATATTGATAATTGGCTAGATAATGTATTTTCCTTACTGAATCACAGCAGGCACGGCGGAAGACCTAGAACAATGAGATTTAGTGATGTATTAGTCTGCTTGGTTTTAAAACAAAAATATACTTGTGAAACGTGGAAAGGATTGTATAATTGTCTGATTGATAAGGGTAAATCTGAGATTGATTTTAAAATACCCCATTATTCAAACTTTTTAATAACTATCAAGAGTTTTATGGTATTTTTAGTTCAGATATTACTTTGGCAAGTAAACATCAATAAAATAGAATTCTTAAAGAAAGATTTTAAGGTTGCTTTAGTGGATTCAACTCCATTACCAGTTTGTAAAACAATTAGATCAAGTAGGCATAAAACAATGAGGGAATTTGCTGAGTATTCAAAAAGTACTATGGGCTGGTTTTATGGTTTTAAATTACACATTACTTGTGATTATGAAACTAAAGATGTCATAGATTTTATGTTTTCAAAAGCTAAACTGGATGATAGGAAATATTTAGAAAAACTTACAAGTGGAGCTTTTTTGCAGACTGGAACTATGTTTGTAGCAGATAAAGGTTATCAAGCATTGTGGTTAGAGGAGTTAGCTAAGGAAACAGGAAACTATTTAATCACAGGTAAAAGGAAATCAAAAACTACAAATACCCTAGCTTCACAATTTGATATATACTTACTTCATATCAGAGCTAGAATTGTCCAGGATGTGTTTTTTTGTACAATGAGTTAAGATATATTTTGTAGATCAAATTTGATGTTGAATTGATATTAAATTCATTTTGTTTTCTTCAAAATAATCTTACTCTTTTTATCAATTA
>Ga0316610_1000316_pt1 | contig 12065 bp, 2 predicted proteins | sample MIS2017111B_MG_FD_207677 | JGI IMG/M metagenome (GOLD analysis project Ga0316610, IMG submission 207677) | Microbial mat bacterial communities from Middle Island sinkhole, Lake Huron, Michigan, United States - MIS.2017.111B | ecosystem: Environmental > Aquatic > Freshwater > Lake > Sediment... | reverse complement strand
CCTTACTTAAATCTTCTAAATTTCTAGCATCTAAACTAAATTTAAAACTTGATTTGAGGGTGCTGTTTGCCATACCATCAGACTAAAACATAACTGAGGTTTTAGGCAAGCTGGGTAGGTACAAAATTAAGGATTTAATGTTTGATCGATCATAGATATGTCATTTCGAACGTAGTGAGAAATCTTAGTGAACTTCGGCGGAAAGATTTCTCCCGTTGGTCGAAATGACACTGGTTGTGATTGATATGTCCTCCTCCAGCACAGGAAAAGTCTGCTTGCCAAATCCTCGAATGAAGTCGAAGAGGTCGTTTATATTTGATAAAGCTGTGGTTAGGCGTTTTACCTTATCTCCTATATAAAGCACACCTCCGGTACCGCTTGTATATGTTAAGATTATTGACAAAGCAATAGTTGTATTAATTTCACCTGTAATAGCTTGGTTAATCACGAGTATTCCGATAGTTAAAGAACTTAGAATATATAAAGTTCTGGTTGTAACGTTAATATAAGTTCCAGCTTGCCAACTATTACCTTCCTTTACCATAAATTCAATATTTATTTTTTGTAGTTTTTTGATTTGCTCAATTGATGCAAAAATTGCTCTAATAAACGGGGCTTGAATCACAGTTTCGATGGACACAGCGTTGTATTTATCTTGGATTTCAATTCGCTTAGGTTGAAAAGCTTTGGTTCTGATAATTTGAGCCGAAATATTGAAAAAAGTAATAAAAAGAAGCATCCCAAATGTGATCAAGCCTAGTTTAGGGCCAAATGCAAACATTGCAATTATGGTAGAAATAAAACTGATTGAGGTGTATGCCAAGTCTCCAGTCATCAAATCAAGCACATCCTCATAACTTCCACCTCCTCGTTGTACTTTTGAGACTATTTTACCACTTGATTTTGTACTGTGAAAGATGGGATCTACTTTTAAGAAAAATTCATGAGCACTTTGCTCGACACTTGCCATGGTTTTTATCTGGAAAAGGGTATTGTGTCCAAGCATGATATTATAGCTCCAATTTAATATAAGTCTAAAAATAATTACCCAAATAAAGAGATTTATATCAAGCCTAGTGATCGCATATCCTAAAATGACAGGCATTATAGTATCAATAATACCTGAAAGTAAGTTATTTGCTAGTACAAAGATTAGAATTGCCTTTTGTCTCAAAATTATATCCCACCAAGGTTTTTCGAAATCCACAGGGAGTAATTTCATCCTTTTTTCAAAGTTTTCAGTCTTATCTACAAAATTATAAAATTTGTCTTGATTTTTTGGGTTATCCCAGAACATAAATGATATATTATTAGGTCGTATTTGTGTCGTTCTGAGCAAAGCGAAGAATCTAACGATAGTCGGCTAGAGATCCTTCGCTGCGCTCAGGACGACATAGTGGTGAGCATATTTCATCATCCAGATTTTCCTATTTCATAGTATACCCCAAATACTTTTTTATGAAAAATCGGATCCGAAAAATTTAGCCTAAATCGTAAATCGATAGGGTTTTTAAAATCATCCAGCTTAGAAATCGGTGGTATCAGCGGTTTTGACTTATCTGATTGCTATATATTTATACATTTGGCGTTACATTGTATTTATGTCGTTTTTGCAAACATTTAAAATATGATATATAATCGAATGTTAAAAAAACAGAAACAAAAAGTACAATATGCAAAACTATAGACCCAGCTCAATTTTGAGTCAGTCACTTTTGATCTCCTTCGTGGTTTTAGGTGGTATTTATGCCTTGATTTTAGATGCACAGACTATCTTTTTCTTGATATATAGCTGTCTTCTATTTGGTATAGATGTTTGGGTTTGGAGTAGGTATTTTATAAAAAGTAAAATTGAGAATAATTCGAAATCTCATGGTGATGAGAGCCTCAAAAATATCTTAAAACCAGAATCAAAGAATTCAATCTTTAAAAATGGTTCGGTGAGTTTATTGACGGCTGTTTTTGTGCTGGTTACGATCAATTTATTCTTTTTTAAGCTGATTCCCGTCCATGCTGCTGCTACACCTACAGTGGCTTTAGGATTACCGTCGGAAGTAATGATAGGTGAAAATTTTAGTTTTAGTGCTACCTTTAGTAATACTGGCTCAAGTACAGGCTACGGACCTTATATAGATCTAGTTTTTCCTGTCACTGGTATAGATGGAGCTGGAGCGGCTGTAGATGACGGTATTGATTTTACAAGTGCCACTTATCTCGGGACTTCCGTGGTGGCTACGCAGCTTACTTTTCCAGCGACTGGGACTGGCTGCTCGGGTGGACAGACTCCTGTGACACATCCGTATGCGGTAAATAGCTCAAATGTGAAGCAAATAGTCTGTGGAACACCAGGTGATAAATTGGTTGTGCTACAGCTACCCTTTGGATCTTTTGTGACTTCGCAACCGAGTGTGGGTGTCACCGTCAACGCGACTTTGAGCAATCTAGCCGATGCGGGCACACCTCTTACAATCCAGTCTCGTGCTGGATTTCGTTATGGAAATGACTCACTTTACAATCCTGCCACTGACCCAACTATTTTCGGGACTTTTGGCTCAAGTAACACCACTCCAACTATTTTAAAATTGAGTAAAACCTATATCGGACCTGAAAGTGAGACCGCCACTGGACCCAATTTTCCTCGTCAGTATCGTGTTTCTGTAGACATTGCCAACGGACAAACTGTCACAAATCTTGATTTAAAAGACTTTTTACCAAATAATATTGCTTTTACTCAAATCATATCAAAATCACCGGCTTCTGGGACAGCCACAATCACTCCAACCGTCGGAGTGCCCCAAAACAGTCCAAATAATCAAATCAATGTCAGATTTCCAAGTGTGACAGGAGGCAGTGGTACAAATGATGCCAATTTTGTCTTTGAGTACTATGTGACTGATCAAAATGCCAACGCTGTAGATGTCATAAACCACACAACTGGTGATGATGCTACTAGTACCGATGATGCTAAAACTTCTGGAAACTGGACGCCGATCGATGGTCGAGATACCGCCGCGGTAGTCTCAAGTGATGCCACTCTAAACGATCACACTTTAAATGATAAATCTATTGCCATCCAAAAATCAGTCGCCAATATAAGCTCGGCAGTCAATAAACCTGGTGACACTTTGGAATATACTTTAAATACTCAAATTTCAGATTATTTTGCCTTTGAAAATGTGGTTGTCACCGATGTTTTTTCTGATGGACAGCTTATAAATAATAGCTTTACCCCAACTTTAAACTGGACAGTGCATGGCACAAATACTTCGTTGGCTTTTAATGCTGCAAATTATACTGTGGTACGAGATAGCCCTGGTACTGGAAATACTACTGTGACTTTTAGAATTAGTGATGAGTTAAATAGTCGAGGACTTGATCCAAAAATTCTTGGTGGTTGTGTGCCAAATGGTGGTGGAGTTGTAGATTGCTCAGCTTACAATGGTGGAGCCACACAGGGTACTATTAAGCTTCAAACTGTTATTCAGCAAACTTTTACTGATACTTTCCCATCAGGTGAATCCAATGTCGACATGGGTGATATTTTAACCAATAATGTCACTGCAAATGGGGATGTCTTAAATAATGCAACTCTTGTAGCTACAGGTCAACCTGAAGCTGATACAAGCTCAGCATCGGTTTCGATCGGAAATGCTACACTAGCCAAAACTATTTATGCGGTTAACGGTTCTACTAGTTTTTCAAGTCCAGTGCGTTTAGCTCCAGGAGATACTGTGACTTATCGATTGGTTTATGATATCGGTGTAAGTGATGTCGAAAATCTATATCTGATTGACTATCTACCACTTCCAGCCTTTTTGGCCTCTACAGTATCTGGTCCTTTTAGTGCGGTGGTAAATGCCAGTGTTCCAGCTGCAGGCACTGCAAAATTTGGTCCGACTGATACTTACTATGGAATTTCAAATATCGTACCAACTATGAGCATCGATAATGCTGCCAACAGTGTAAAATTTGATTTTGGAAATCACGCCGATCCTTTAGATAGGTCAGGTAAAGTCGATCTTTTGTTTACTGTAGCGATGCAAGACCAGCCTTTTGCCGATGGAATGTTTTTGACCAACCAAGCACGTTCCCATTTTGGAACTACAAATAGTGTAGATCAGACCGCCGACTCAATCGTCCAAGTCGAAATTAATTTACCAAATCTTACTATTACAAAAGGCGTAGTCGCTACAGACAATCCAGCCGCTACACTAAATCCAACTACAGCTGCACCAGTTACATTTACAGCTCCAGGAGGAAGTTGCAGTCGATTTTCAGGTACAGCAAATTCAACCAATCTTGGCTCGACACCGATTTCTAGCGCTGTCACAGGCGTAGATGCGGGAGATAAAGTGACTTTTGCGGTAGTATTGCAAAATAGTGGTCAAAATTCAGGTGGTGGTTTTGATGTAAAATTAAAAGATGATTTACCTGCTGGGTATGCTATTCCTGGGGGAGGAGCAAATTTATGTGTCACAAATGGAGCAGGGACATCTCTAAGCTATTCGGCGATCAACGGTGGAGATTCAAGTCCATTTTTTGGATCAGGTATTTCACTGGCTAATCCTAGCCCAACTCAAGGTGGAATTGGTACGTTTAACGCTAATACTGGGTCAAATATTGTGGTCGTAACTTATGATTTGGTCTTAGATGGGACAGTTCAACCATCCCAATTAATCACAAACACAGCTACAATCTTAAATTATTCAGGTGTTTCTGGGGGTGTAAATTATACCACTGCGGCTGATTTTGCTACCCAGACTACTACAATTGGAGTCCCAAGTGTGGCTAAATCATTGGTTTCAACCAATCAGGCTTTTACGACTACAAATAATGTGGCTATTGGCGAGCAAGTCCAGTTTAATGCCCAATTGACGATCAAAGAGGGGACTATGAACCAATCTACTTTGGTTGATACTTTAGATCCTGGTTTAGCTTTTGTTAGTATTGATAGCATTACTCCAAGCAGCGGAGCCGTTACGACTTCTATCGTAGGAGGTTTCCCACAAGTACTTACAAATGCCGCCTTTTCAAATCTAGCACCTTTGCCAAATCAAGCAGGTCGAGTCTTGACTTTAGATTTTGGCACCCTGACAAATACTGACACTACAAATACCACAGTGGAGACTATAGATGTGAAATATACTGCTGTAGTTGTAAATACAAGTGATGCCGTCCGAGGTGGCAACAAAAAGAACAACGCTGTCCTAAACTGGAATAATGGTACCGCTCAAAATGTGACCACCACTGGCGCCACAGTCCATATCCAAGAACCATCTATGAAGGTTGTAAAAACGGCTAATCCAGCTACTGGAGATGCGGCTGATACTGTCACTTTTACAATGGTTGTGAGTCAAAATTCTATTGCTGATACAACCAATGCTTATGAAGTGACTTTAAATGATCCACTCCCAGCCAAACTGACTTATGTGCCTGGATCTGTGATAAATACTGCTGGTCTAGCACCTGATTCTCTGACTTTTGCTGCGGGTTCGATTCAGGCATCATGGGCGACTTTCACCCCTGCAAATACCTCAACTATCACTCTCCAAGCCACTATTGACAATACTGTCACTCCAAAAGAAGTTTTGACCAACACCGCAACTGTAAAATATTCTTCCTTGCCTGGTGCGGTAGCCTCAACTCAATCCACTCATCACACTCTAGCGACTGAGAGAACAGGAAATACCAGTGATCTAGGCGGAAGTGCCAACAATTATACTACTACAGGTAGTGCCACTGAAACTATTTTAGGCACGGCTCCAGTAAAATCTATAGTTTCGACTTCCGAAGCTCATACAAGTCTTGTAACCGGCACAGAAAGAGTGGCAATTGGTGAAATAGTGAGATATAGACTGGTGACCTTGATTCCAGAAGGTTCACTCGGTCCAAGTACAATTCTTCGAGATCAGGTTCCAAATGGTATGAGCTATATAAACGACGGCACTGCCAAAATAGCTTTTGTTTCAAATGGGTCTGGCGTGACTTCGACCAATGTAAATACAGGTCAAAGTGGCTGTGGATCTTTAGTTGTTTCTGGCAATAGTGGCACCCAAATTCCGTCTTGTACGATTGATAGCTCTCTAATTTCTCCAGTATCTTTTGCAAATGGAACTGATGTGAACTTCGCCCTGGGAACTATTACAAATAATGATAATGATGCAGACAATGAATATATGGTGGTTGAATTAAATTTGCTAGTTGGGAATGTGGTCGGCAATCAATCAAATACCACCCTTGCCAACAACTTCCAAATTTTTGTCAACGGCTCAGGTACGGCTCTAGATACTTCAAATAACATCAACGTCATCGTCACCGAACCAACTATGACAGTCACCAAAACTGTAGCAGTCACTCCAGTCGATGCAGGGGATTCGATCACTTACAATATCACGTATAGAAACAACTCAACAGGAAATAATGCCGCACCAGCTTTTGATCTAGTTGCTAGTGATAATTTAAATACAAATTTGACTTTGACTTCTGCCACAGTGACATCTAAACCAGCTTATACTACGGCCACAGAAAATACCTCTGGCAATAATGTGAGTTTTACTTTAGATAAAATCAATGCGGGTGATCAAGTTGTGATTCAAGTGATTGCGACTTTGAATGCGGCCACTCCAGTTGGTTTTACGATCCCAAATACTGCAAATGTCACATTTACAACTCTTCCAGGGTTAAACGGGACTACCCCAAATGTCACAGGATCAGTTAACTCTGGCATATCAGGCTCGGTTTTTGGTGAGCGAAATGGCTCGGGTGCACCACTAAACGATTACACTGTAAATGGCACAGCTAGTACAATTTTATCAGCTGCTCCTACGATTGATAAATTAAACCCAACTCCAACCTCATATACTATCGGAGAAAGTCCTTCTTATGACATAAAAATCAGCCTTCCAGAAGGTATCACCCAAGGTCTACAAGTAGTGGATACTTTCCCAGCTGGTCTGACATATACCTCATACGAGGTAATCACATCAGCTGCGTTGAGTAATGGCATCCTGAGTGCAGATTTTGCTGGAACTCCTACAAATACACCGACTGTGACCAATGTTGGAAATGTATACACTTTCACTTTTGGAAATACAGCCACCACCAATGACAATGTGGCCACAAATAATAGTTTTGTTTTACGTGTCCACACCAAAGTTGCTGATGTGGTCGGAAATGTTGCAGGTACAGTTTTAACCAATAACGCTAGTCTAAAATATAGTAATCCAACCAGTGGAACTCAAACTATAAATGATGCAACTCCTCCTTCAATAACTCTATTAGAGCCTCGTCTAACACTTTCAAAGTCAGTTAATCCTACTAGTGCTGCACCTGGTGACACAGTGACTTTCACTTTAAATTTAAGTAACACCGGCACAAGCTCAGCTTACGAAGTCCAACTTAGTGATATGATTGATGCTTCAAAGTTTTCAAATGTGACAGAATTAAGCACCCCTGGGGATTTTACCTATAATTTTGCTTCAAATACGATAACTTATAATGCTGCTAGTCTAGCAATTGGTCAGAGTCGCACCTTTACTTTCACAGCAAAAGTTGTAGCTGGGCTACCAAATGCTCAAGTAATCACAAATACAGCCAAAATCGATCAATACTCTTCTTTATCAGGTACAATAGTAGGGGAGAGATCTTACGGTCCGATCTCAGCTCCAGCAAACCTTACGGTAGCTACACCTGACTTGAAAATCACAAAAAATGATAGCGTTACCGCAGCAATACCAGGTCAAATCTTGATTTACGATCTTAAAGTGGATAACATAGGCACCTATCGGGCTGACAATGTAGTTATTAGCGAAACCATTCCGTCTTATTCGACATTTAATGCTGGTAATTCAAGTGCTGGTTGGGTTTGTGTGGGTACAAGTTGTACTTTCAATATCGCTTCAATCAATGCTGGCGCTAGCACAATGGTTCAATTTGCCCTAGTTCTGGATAGTTTCGTGCCTTCTGGTGTAAGTAATTTCACAAATACAGCATCTGTTGCTGAAGATGGTTCGCACGGCCCAGATCCAACACCAGCTAACAATACTGCAAGTGATACTGATACCCTAAACTTCAATCCTGATTTGAAACTTACAAAATCAGACGGCGATATCACAGCTGGAGTCGATCAAGTGGTCGTTTATGCTTTAAATTTTACTAATGTGGGTAGCAAAAACTCAACTGATGTCGTTATAACCGAGCAGGTTCCACAATATTCGACCTATAATGCAGCTAGTTCTACTCCTGGTTGGACTTGTGTAGTTTCCACTTGTACTTTCAATGTCGGAAATCTAAATGTAAATCAAACCGGAAGTGTAAATTTTGCAGTTAAGATTGATGCTACTTTGCCTGCAGGAGTCGTATCTACGACAAATAATGCCACAATAACCGATGATGGAAATAACGGAGCTGATATCACACCAGCTGATAATAACGCAACTGATAATACTCCGCTTTTTGCTTTACCAGATCTAAAAATCACTAAAACTGACGGTCAAACTACCGTAAACACCAACCAAGATGTCGTATACACACTCAAGATTGAAAATGTAGGAGTCCAGGGTGCAACTGGTGTCACAGTGACTGATGTGGTGCCAGCCAATATGAGCTTTGTTTCAGCCGATAACGGAGGTTCACTTTCTACTGGTACTGTCACTTGGTCGGGTATCTCACTCAATGCAGGTCAAAGCATGGATCTCCATGTGACTTTACACACCAGTAGCAGTGTCGCTACAGGGATCACTCAGATTACAAATACAGCTGATATTTCTGATGATGGTACAAATGGAGTTGATCCAGACACTGGCAATAATTCATCAACTGACACAGATACACTAAATGCTATCCCTGAGCTTGAAGTGACGATCACTGATCATGGAGTCTCAGCTATTCCAGCTCAACCTCTCACATATGATATAAATTATAAAAACAATGGCGACCAAGAAGCCACTGGGGTCATCCTCACTGCTATAATCCCACAATATACAACATATAATTCTGGCTTAAATACTACAGCTTGGGTCTGCCCAGATAATAATCCAGGTACAATTTGTAACTATACTTTACCAACAAGTTTAATTTCTGGTGCTACTGGTTCAGTTAGTTTTGTGGTTTCAGTCGATCCTACGATTCCAAGTGGTGTCACCCAAACTCAAACCACTACTACCATTGCTGATGACGGCACAAATGGTACTGATCCAATTTTAACCAATAACCACGCCGATGAAATCACTCCAATCTCAGCTCTCCCAGATCTTACATTGACCAAATCAGATGGGGGAGTCTCTGCAGCTATCCCAGGTCAGGATCTAACCTATACTTTAAACTATGCCAATGTCGGAAATAAAGGCACAACTGGTGTGGTTTTGTATGAAACTGTCCCAATCGATGCTACTTTCAACCCAACTGGATCTACTGCAGGCTGGACTTGTGCCCCAGATAATAACGCTGGTAGTGCTTGTACTCTAGCAATCGGTGCTCTAAATTCTGCTGCAACAGGAAGTGCTATATTTGTAATCAAGCCAAATGTCCCTTGGCCAGTAGGAGTGACTCAGATCTCCAACACCGCACATATCGATGACGATGACGCCAATGGAGCTGATCCAAATCCACAAAATGGTCACGACGCTGAAGCCTCTATCAATACCCCAGTCACAGCTGCTCCAGTCATAGAAGCTAAAAAAGCTGATAGTATTGCAGTCGATGTAAACAGTAACAATATAGTCGATCCAGGTGACACTATAAAATACACAATCACCCTAAAAAACACTGGTACTCAAAACGCAATTTTACCTAAATTTACTGATACTCCAGATGCCCAAACTACACTCGTTGTCGGAAGTGTAAACACAAGTGCTGGTACAGTCACTACTGGAAATACTGCAGGTGATACAACTATTGCAATTGATCTCGGTGCTACTCTAAATGCTGGTGACACAGTAACTATTTCTTTTAATGTCTTAGTCCCAGCCAGTCTAAGTGGAAATATATCCATTTCAAACCAAGGCTTATTTAAATCTTCAAATACTACTGACACCCCAACCGACGATCCTGATACCTCGACAAGCGATGACCCAACTTTGACTTTTGTGGTTGGTGAGCACGATCTTTCAGTCACAAAAACTGATGGTGTAACCACAGCTCAACCTGGAGATACCCTCACTTATACTTTAAATGTAACCAATAACGGTAATGTAACTGTCAACAACATCACCTTGACTGATAATTTGCCTCCAGTGGTAGATGTGACATTTATATCAGCTGATAATGGCGGATTGTTAAATATAATCACAAATCAAATAGAATGGCCTACTTTTAGTCTTGGTTCAAATGTTTCAGTGGCTCGGACAGTAGTTTTACAAGTCAAAAATCCGCTCAATGCTGGAGTCGGATCGATCACAAATACGGCTAATGTGAGCGATGATGGCACCAGTGGACCAGACTTAAATCTTGCAAATAATATCGCAACTGATACTGACACAATCGGCGGAGCTGCCTCTGGACCAGACCTCTTGATCACAAAAACCGATGGTTTGACCACAGCAGTTGTGATGCAAAATTTGAGTTATGATGTAGTGGTGACCAATGTAGGTACTATCGGTGCCACAGGTGTGGTTGCGACAGATGTCTTTCCCACGGCCACTTTAGACTTTGTTTCGGCTGATAATGGAGGCACATACGCTCTAGGAATTATCACTTGGAATATTGGAAACTTGAGTGTAGGTCAAAGTAAGACCTTGCATGTAGTTGGAAAGGTTAAAGATTTTGGAGTGATTCAAAACATTGTAAATGTGACTGATGACGGCACAAATGGCCCAGATCTAAATGTGGGAAACAACACCGCTTTTGATCTCACAAATAACGACGCCCCAAAAGGACCAGGAACTAAAATCTTATTCCCTCAAAATGCTGAGCCAAAGCCAAAACCAGCTGAAGAAAAACCCAAAGACAAGCCTAAAGAAGTACCTAAAGAGACATCGAAAGAGCAACCAAAACAACCTGAGCCACCAAAAGTAGAATTACCAGATTATATTTATAGTAACGATTCGATTTATGATTCATTTGATCTGTGGACGATTTGCAATCTCGATCCAAAACTAAAACCAAAAGTTATCCCAGAAGAAAAAGCCACTTTCCCAGTCGAGGCTAAAATAAGTATCACTGCAAAACAAGATTGGGTAAGGGATCAAGTAGGTATCAATCAACTTAGCCGATTTGAGGATAATCTCCCAGAAGGTAAGCAAACCAAAGATGCTATATTTGCAGCTGATCTGAGCGTTCCTGATGAAGTAAAAAATCTTGATCCTTTGACTTTAAATGTCGAATTTTATCTAAAACCTGAAAATGCCAAACTGTATGAGAAATACAAGCTATATGGGCAAAAGGATGGAAAATGGACTGAGATCAAAGTCGAGACTATGGATATTAAAGATGTTCCAATTGGAAAATTAGGATTTAAAGCTAAAGATGCAGTTGTTTACACAAGAGTAGCAATATTTGGACAAGATGACTCAGCCTCAAAAGCTAACGCTTGTCTTACAAACTTTGATCTGACTGCTGGTTCCAGAAGTTTGGTCCGTACGGGAGGCCAAAGCGATGACCATACTCGGTTATGGTATGTTGCATTCCTGATTTTGGTCATACCAAATGCAATCTATATTCTCAACAACCCAAGATGTCGCCGTGTTTATTAGTGCTAATTGAGCTTTTTCAAAATGTGATATGACAAATCTAGTAATAGATGTTAAGCTTGTATAAAACAAAAATCAAAAAATATGGCCAAAAACTTTAGCTTAAATGATAAGTTAATTAAAAAAAATTATAGCCTACTAAAAATTATAGCCTTTACTATACTATCTGGGTTTGTGCTTATAGGCTTGATCTACGGTTTCAGCCTGTTTAATCAAAACTCCAAGACAGCCCAAGCAAGCAACATAAATACAGGTTTTAATCTCTTCGGGTTCAATTCCCCGCCGCTTGCGGCGTTCCTTTCCTTATGCTAGTCTAAAACTAGTATGAAAAGCACGTTTCTGCATAAATCTCACAATGTATCTGTCCTGATGTATCAC
>Ga0316610_1000315_pt1 | contig 12089 bp, 12 predicted proteins | sample MIS2017111B_MG_FD_207677 | JGI IMG/M metagenome (GOLD analysis project Ga0316610, IMG submission 207677) | Microbial mat bacterial communities from Middle Island sinkhole, Lake Huron, Michigan, United States - MIS.2017.111B | ecosystem: Environmental > Aquatic > Freshwater > Lake > Sediment... | reverse complement strand
ATCAAAAATCTGTACTTACACCCCCACAAAAACTAATTTTAAATAACGGACTGAATATATATGATAGTGTATCTAATATTGTTAAACTAGAAGAGAATTTATTGTTGCAGGAAATGGGAGGTTGACACACTGGTGTTATCACTGAGGATATTTCCAGTCAAGGCTAAAAATTTCTCCCAAATATAAAATGGGGTATCAGAAGAGTTAGTCCCAAAAGTTGTATAATTTATTTTATCTTGGACGTTATTGTTTAAATAATCCTTAGTTTTTAAAAATTTATTTGAATAACTGATTTCCCCGTCTCTTATTTCAAATTTCTTCAACATAGCCAAGCCATCAAACCAATGATTATACTTTGCCGTTTTAAACTTAGCTTGAACTGATCCGTTGACAATATATGATCCTTTTAACCATTGTGGGATTTTACCCTCTATTTTCAGATCTACATTTTCCAGCTCTTCGGTCTGATTTTCAAATCCAAGTTGATACAAGTTTGGTTCTGTCATTTTAAAATTGTGGAATATTTTTGTTAATTTCTCTGACTTTAGAAATATTAGTTTCATGTTCAGCATTGGTTTTAGCAAAGTACATTTTACCACTTCTATCTGAAACAAAATACAAAAAATCATTCTGGGCAGGACTAAATGCTGCCGCAATGCTATCAAAGCTTGGATTGGCAATCGGACCAACTGGCTCACCATCGATTTGATAAGTGTTGTAGCCAGTCTTATATTTACTATTTCCCCAATTCAAATTACCATCTAAGCCCACTCCTTTTTTCTTATCTACTCCATACCAGACAGTAGGATCGGATTGCCACTTCATTTTTTGGTCAATTCGATTGAGATAGACCTTCGATACATTTCTTCTTTCATTGCTTAGATCAGAGGCTGTAATAGCCGCCTTGACAAAATTTCGACCCACCTCTCTCTCTACTATAGAAGCTAAAATTAATTTAGTGTAAAAACTGTCCCTGTTCTGAGTATCTGAATTATTTAACTCACCCTTAAACTTAGCCCAAACTTTATTATTAAAATTTTTTAAAAATTTAGTTGCCACTACTTCTGGTTTTGAATTTAGGTAAAAATTATAAGTGTCTGGATAAAGATAACCTTCCAGATAGTATTTAGCACAGCCCTTATATATATCACCATAGTTACATTTTGTATCTGGGTTAGGTAAAAATGGATATTGAGATAAATCAAAATTTTTATTGGTCGAAATATAGTTTAAAAAATCCACTGATTTAATTACATTAGCTTTTTCTAATTTTTCTGCCACATCTTCAGCAGTATCTCCTTCGATCAGCGAGATAGTAACTGTGCTATCATCAGGTGCTGGTTTTTGATTATTTATTTGCCACAAGATTGCATCTGGTTTTGCTGGTAAATCTAGTTCGTAAATACCTGCTTTTAGGTTTGGATTTACACTTATCTTACTAATGAATGGCAAAAAATCTGCATTGTTTATTATCTTATCATTTTTAAGTTTCTCAGCTAAAGTTGTGATTGTTTCTCCAGATTTTAATACAAGTTTGTATTTACCTTGAGGCGAATCATTTGGGACAGCAAAAGCCCCGTTATAAAGATAAATGGCCCCGAAAGCTACAAGTATCAACAAAGCTAGGATTGTAAATAGCTTTAATAATTTACTAAATTGCATGCCTCATCAAAATTCAAGATTCTAATTAAATTGTCAACACAAGAATTTGGTATTTTTCATTGACAGAAGTACTACAAATTTGCTTATATCTAATGTATCAATTATCTCGATATGAAATACCTAACTCAAATATTAAAAACTAGTATATTTGTATTTTTGCTTTTTTTAAGCCTTTTTTCGATACCAATAGCAACCCAGGCTCAAACAAGCTGCCAAATCTATAACCCAAATTCGAATAATTTTGGACCAAATTGCATCCCACTGATTAAAAATCTAAAATTAAGCAAAGAAGGTCTTTCAGGTTTGATTATTTTGGTGGCGAATTATGCTATCTTTATCATTGGAGCCTTAGGTGTATTGATGATTGTTTATGCTGGTTTTTTGTTGATCACTGATGGTGGTGCAGGCGAAAGAGCTGGTAGAGCTCGTAAAATCATTTTTAATGTTTTATTGGGTATAGTTTTAGCCATAGCCTCATTTACCATTGTTTCATTATTAACTGGATTTGTCTCGACTTTAGATTTAAACAATCTTGGCACAAGCTCTAGTTCTAATTCAAGTTCAGGTATTTACTAATTAATTTTATGCAATCTACCGTTTTTTTAGAAAAAATTTCCAAATTAAAGATCGAAGACCTTGATCAAATCAAAGGGCTGGGTCCAATATTAGCTAAAAATCTAGTTGACTTCACTGCATCTGATAGATTTAATCATCTATTTGAAAAACTTAAAGCCTTGGAAAATAACTCTGTTATAATTGAAATTTCAAGTTCAGGCAAAACGATTTCTGACGGGATTTTAAGTGGGCAAAATATTTGTATCACTGGCAGTTTCGAGACGCCTAGAAATGAGATAAAAGACTATTTTATAAGCCTTGGAGCCAAAATAACAGATAATGTAACCAAAAAAACTACTATTCTGCTAGTTGGAAATGACCCTGGCAGTAAACTAGATAAAGCCAGCGAACTAGGAATCAAAGTTTTTGAATCTGTGGAAGATTTAGAAATAGCCTTTGGATAGCAAAAAAAAGCCCCATTTAAGGGGCAAAAATATACTTTAAATATTTTGTTTAAGTTTAATATGAAGGAATAATTGTGTAGGTTGCAGTCTGAGTGTATAGACCAGCAGCTGTGTTAGATGAAATAGCAGCTTTATGAGTAACTAATGAAGTGTTAGTAACATCACCACTTACAGAAGGGCTATTTGTACCTGCTACTGTAACCAAAGTTGCAGCTGAGCCGTTAACATAACTGACAGAGTTTGTAGCACCAGCGTTATATACTGAAGCTAAGGTAGTTGCTGCGGCAGATGTTGCAGATCCTTTAGTGATTACTGCTCCGTATCTTGGAGTACCAGCTGTGATTGCAGTTCCACCTGTTCCACCTGCTCCAACGGCAGCATTTGGCAATGAAGCTGTACCGGTAGTTAAGTTACCACTGGTTGCTACATTGACGGTGTATCCATTGGTAGCGTTTGTACCGACTTTAAGTCTATAACCACAAGTACCAACTGCTGTGGTAGTCAATGTACCCATGTCGCATAAATTGGTATTTGCTGTATCAGCAGTATTTCTGATAGCAAAACTTAAAGTTGCAGGAACTAAAGCTTTAACTAAAACAACATTTGCTTGCCCAACATATTGTAGATTTCCACCGTTATCTCCAATTGAAGAAGAGATTATAAATGAATAATTTCCAGCTGAAGCAGGAGAAGTCAAAGCTGTGGTAGCAATAGTAACTGTTGCACCTGATAATATCGCAGCTGAAGTGGTAATAGTAGAAGTAGTTCTACCAGAAGCTGTTGCGTTAGTAATTGTTGTTGGCGCAGCTGTGTTTACAGTTGTGTTAGCTGTGGTAAGAGTACCAGTATAAGTACTATCATAACTTAACAAAATAACTGTACCAATTGGCATAGCTGCTGAAGTAGTATAGCTAACTGAAGCTACACCTGTCGCTGTAGAAACAGCTTGAGCACTTGGAGTGACAGTTAGTGCAATACCTGCAGCTGATACTTTTACCCCAAATGGTACTGAAACTAAAATAATAGCGGCTAAAAGTAGCCTAGGTAATATTTTACCTTTTGAAAAATCTATGTGCATATATGTTTTTGTTAATTTTTTTATATTTATTAACTTCAATAAGTATATTTTATATTGTTTTTTTAGTCAACGATATTCTAAAGTGCCATATATAAGACTTAAATCAACTATTTTGACACATATGATTAATTTGTTTTTATTTATTGTATTACAAAGGTAAAATTCCAAAATCAATATATGATCACAAAGGGCATAACAAAAATATTTACAGTACTTGTAATTTTACTATTTTCGATCTTAAGCCTATTCTCAAACCCAACTCAAGCACAATCTGGAGAGAGAGGTTTGATTGTTTCGCCTATTGTAAATGATATTGATGCAGACAAAGGTCAGGCTTACGAATATGATTTAAATCTTGAAAATGATACTAGCAACTATAATTACAACTTAGAATTATCACTACAATCATTTGCACCTTCTCAAAATGATGGAGTACCAGAATTGGTTGATTTTAATCCAAAAAATGACTATTCAAAGTGGTTAAGTTTTGATAAAAATAAAATCAATCTAGATAAAAAACAAAAAGGTAACATTAAAGTAAAAATCTCAATCCCAAACGATGCCAAGGCAGGAGGTTACTATTTTGCTATTATTATGACCGACACTGGTAATAATTCAGCCAAAAATGATATCACAGGTGTGCGAATATCACAGAGAATTGTGGCACTTCTTTTTGTAAATGTTAGCGGTCAAGTCGAAAGGATGGTAAAGATTGAAAATTTGGAATCAAATCAATATTTATACGATCCGTTTTTTGATGGTATTTTAGTTAAATACAAGATCAGAGTAGATGGGGGGAGCTATACCAAGCCAAATGGAAATGTCTTTTTAGATAACGGAAATCAGCCTGGTAAGACTATTTTTCCATTGAATCCTGAAGAAAAAATCGTTATCCCACAGTCGTCAAGAAGTATGCAACTTAGTAGCCCAGCAGCATTTGATATACCTTTACTCTCATCAACTGTAGTAAACGCACAAGAAAATATCCAAAAAAAGTCCACTCAAACCAGTTTTCCAGATTGGCAAAAGCCACTATTTGGTCAACAAAATATAGAAGCTAGAGTAATATTTGTAAATTCTGAAGGAAAAATATCGCAAGAAAGCAGTGTTGTAAAAGTGTTTTACGCTCCTTGGAAAATGGCTTTATTGGTATTTATTCCTTTGATTCTACTATCTTTGACTTACTGGTTTTATATCTCAAGAAAAAAACATGCCAACATTTAAAAAAAGCTTGCAAACACTTCGATCGAAACCGATCGAAAACTCGACTCATAAACATAGGTCGGCATTAGTTGGTGACACTTTGCTACTAGGACAAAAGGACAATAATATAGACCAAAACCAAAATAGTCCAAAATCAAACACAAATTATTTAAAAAATCTTACTGACAACCTGACTAAAAATAAAGCAGAAAACATAGAATTGACTCCTAACAAAACCCAAACATCTAAACTAAAAGATGCGAACAAGAAAACCTTAGAAGATGAATCAGTATATGTAGAACACGAATTAGATACTCCCATTTCAAGTAAAGAAGAAATAGAGTACTCACATGAAAATAAATTTAATAAAATAGAAGCTTACCAAAAAACTAAACCTACCAATCACAAGCCAATTTTGGAGCATAATTACAATCTTATTGATAAAGATTCATCTGAAGAAGAGTTTGTATATAAAATCACTAAACTTTCTCATTCTTACAAAAAAATGCGAAGGCTTTTTCAGTTTTATACTCTCTCATTTGCAGTTGTTATTGTGGCAATGTTTTCATTTTTAATTAATTATGGCTTGACTTTATCGCATCTTGAGAAAAAACTTTCGGAAAATAGTGTTGGTGGAGTCAACTCTTCTTCGAAAGAGTCTGCTAACCTTGCCCCACAAGTTGAAAACACAGCTAGTACTAAAAATATTATTTCATTCCAAGATAATCCTGCGATTTTTGATTATGGTTTCAAAATAGATATCCAAAAAAATTCTGTCTCAAATCTTAACGATCCAAATTGCAAAACTCCAATTGTACCTCCCACTGTCAATGGTTGTGGTTTTGGATTGAATCTTCAAAATATCAATCTACCAAATGATGGAATAGTTTTTAAAAATCTGACTCTAGAAACCAGTAAAACTAATAGTAAAAACAAGATCCAAATTGATCTAAAAGATTATATTAAAAGTGATTTCGTTAAAACAGTTGCCGTGATTGACACAGACTCCAATACACATAAGATATCTTTACCCAAAACAATCCCCACTTCACAAAGTTTATATTTTAGATTTTGGGCTACTGACGAAGTTATTAAAATAAACCAAATTTCTATTGATTATTATTCTATTTCTGATTTAAAACCTGCAAAAATCAAATTAAGTCTGGTAAATGAAAAATTATTGCCAGACAAAAATTTGCAAGCTATGATTTATGCTGATCAAGATGAAGATAGTAAATATAACAAAGATATCGATCAAAAATGGAGCTGCGAATCTAATTTCCCAGGAATAAAACCAATTAAAATCACTGGAAGTCAAGAGTTTGACTTGACAAGAGATGATGCCTGTATGACAACTACCAAACCAGATAATTGGAGTGAAAATTTAGTTTTACCACCTGGTAAATGGTTGTTTGTGGTCGATGAAAATAATTTTTTCAGTTTTGAGATAAAACCAGACGATACATCTAAATCAGTAGAAATCAAAATCTAAGCTTTTATTTCAATGAGTATTTTAAAAAAACTAGTATTGTTAATTTTGATTTTTGGTACTAGTTGCAATACATTGGCAGCTACTTTTGTTGATAACAGTCTAGCTACTTTTAATGGTACATTTACTCGTACTCAATGGAGCGTCCCTAATAGTGGACTTATCCAGACTAACACTGCTCAACCTGGTACTTACACATCTCCTGTTGACGATACTGGTGCTATTGTAAATTGGCAAAATCTTGCCTGGGTAACTGATAAGCCATATGGAAAAGAATTACCCAACAACAACGGTAGCGACTCTGGGTACTCAAGTGGTAACATAAACATGGCTAATAATCTAGCTCTTTGGCATTTTAACGAAGCACCTGGGGCCACAATTTTTGCTGATAGTTCAGGAAACTCTAATACTGCAAATCGAGGCACTACAACTATTACTAACTCTACCACCCAAAATATTTTCAACAACTCCCTCCGAATCAGTAACACTACTGGATACCTAGCCACTCAAAATGGCAATTCTGTTAAAAATCAATCCGAAATTAGCCTAGCTTTGTGGTTAAGGACCCCAAGTACTATGGGTGCAACTGACCAAATAATCTATGATGAACCCGTTGCAGGTAGTAACACCATCACTAGATTTACTTTGCGTATTCAAAATGCTAGACTATCACTCCGTGGCTCTACAACAGATGCTGGGCCGACGACCACATGGCTAAACAACACTACTACTCTCACTGTCAATACCTGGTATCATATAGTTGCAGTTTTTAATTCAAACACTGATGTCCATAAAATCTATATAAATGGTACAGCTCAATCTGCAACTGTAGCTTTAAATTCTTTTCCAAACACAAACCCTTTTAACACACCGAGGATTGCCAGAGCCTCAACTGGTACAAATAATTTAAGTACTGCATTTATCGATGAAATGGCTTTATTTAGCCGAGAACTCACTTCACAAGAAGTTATAGATATGAGAGACAGAGGCAATAGACTTAGGTTTCAGATCCAGACTTGCACCACCCCTGCAGGTTGCACATTAGCCAATTTTAGAGGACCGGGAGGGACAAATGCTACTTGGTACAGCGAATTAAACAGCACAACACCCTCAGGACCACCAAGTTTTGCGCTATCAACTACTGTCACACCCATTAGGAGATATGTGCGATATCGAGTTCAATTTCAAAATTTTACTAGATTAAACACTTTGACCGCTATCCTTAAAAGTGTTACTATTACTTATTCTGATCCAGCCAGTTTAGCTTTTTCAATTAGAGATTCAACTGATACAACAAGTGATAATATTTGCGATCTAGGAAGATTATCAACAACAGCTGTAAATACCTGTGAATATCGACTAAAAGTCTCAACCTCTGCCGCAAGTGGCTACATACTTCAAAGTAAAACCTCTGGAAACCTTAGTAATGGAATAGATGCATTTAGTAACGCCATATCTGGGTCTGCTGGAACAGGTGGAAACGATATCTCAAACACAACTTCAGGAACTGAAAAATATGGTGTAAATATAAGCCCTGGCTCAATTACAGCTGGTACCATCAATCTTGCCTCAGCTTTTAATCCAAGTGTCGGAAACAGTGTTTCATACAATCATATCACAAACCAAACTATCTTGACTGCCTCAGGGTCAAATTCCCCCTCAACAACTGATCTCATAAATACCTCACTAGTCACCCATAATGCTAATATTTCAGCTGAAACTAAACCGGGATCATACACTCAAAATGTCACTTACACTGTTATTCCAGTTTTTTAAAACTAAAAAAGGGTAAAATTTGATCCTTCGGCATCAGGTTCGTTATAGTTTAGCTTTTCTATCAAGGTATCTAAAATGGGTTTCTGGTAAGCCCAAACTTTTTGTTTTGCGAGGCTTATTGGAGTAAATACTACCTGATCAACCTCGGGTATAACAATCTTTTGCTCTGATTTTGGAGGCCAATTTATCTCTATCTGATTGCTTTTTAAGATAAAATCTTGCGGTAAATCTCCTTCTGCTCCCCAAATATAAACTATTTTCCCAGAAGAATTTTTAACACTGCCAAGATCAAGCAGCTTAGAGGTATCAGGCTCAAAACCCACCTCTTCAAGAAACTCTCGAAAAGCAGTTTCCAACAAGTTTTCCCCAGTTTCTACTTCACCCTTAGGTATATCCCAGACTCCCAAGTCTTTATTTTTGTAAAAAGGACCTCCAGGATGCACAATCAACACTTCTAAAACTTCTTTAACAAATCTATACAACAAAATCCCAGCACTGATTTTTGGGTTTACTTTAGTCATAATTTACTTTTGGAGTATTTCTTTAGTTAGAACCTTTCCACGTTCAACTCCAGGTTGATTAAAGGTGTCAATGTCATAAAACTCACCAAGGCTCGCTACTGATAGCTCAAATAATTGAAACAATTGTCCCAAATTGTAAGCATCTAATTGTGGTAGATTAATAGTAATATTTGGTCGATTTGACTCGGTAAGGCTAAGAGCTGTGGCTTGATACTCAGCTTGAATCAATTCTTGGAAAGTGTGATTAGATAGATATTTTAGATTATTATCGTTGATTTCTGGGATAATTACTTTTTGATCAAAATTTTGAATATACAAGAAAATAATAAGCTTGTTATGAGGACCTTCTTTAAATAATTGTAATTGGGAGTGTTGGTCAGTGGTACCAAGTGCTGGAAGGGGTGTAGGTCCTACATTTACGACATTTCCAGATAAATCAAACTCTTTGCCAATGCTTTCACTTAATAATTGAGTGTACCAATCCCCGAGGCTATTTAGACGACTAGAATACGGCATAATCACATTTATATTTTTGCCCTTTTGATCCAACAAATACTGAATACTAGCCATCTTCCAAGCTATATCGCCTTCTTTATCTTGATTTAAAAATTGTTGGTTTAACACAGCAGCACCTTCTAGCAAAACTTTGATATCGACACCAATCAAAGCCGCAAATACCAAGCCTACGTTTGAAAGTACTGAAAATCTACCTCCAACATTATCTGGTATTTCAAATGATGGTATTCCTTCTTGGTTCGAGACTTCTCTTAAATACCCTTTGTTTGGGTCAGTAATAAAAACAAAATGTTTTGGAATATCTAAATTCTGTTGTTTAGCGTTTTCTCTAAAATACAAATAGGTAGCCACAGTTTCAGGAGTTGCGCCAGACTTAGTGACGATCAAAAAAAGTGTTTTGGAATAATCTAAATCACTACTCACCTCATAAATCTCATCTGGATCGATATTGTCAACGATTCTTACTTTCTTAAAAGCTGAGTGGTTTCCTAGTGCTTGATAAATGCATTTTGGCCCAAGTGACGATCCACCGATCCCCACTAAAATTAAATTCTCAAGATTCTTGTCAACTTTTTCAGTAAAGTCGAATATGTTATTCAAATTTTCCAAATCAGAAGGCAAATCTAAAAAACCTTGTTTTCTGCTAATAATCCTTTTGATAGCATCTGTTTGATTCAATGGCAGTCCTAGATTTAGTGAATTTAAATCTAAGCTATGCTGATCTTTGCTCGAATAAACTGCCTGAAGATTATTAATGTCTAAAGTAAGCATAATAAAAATAATTAGGTTTTGATCATGTTGTTGATTATGATTAATGTCAAAAAACAACTAGACAAGTTTGATAGACTCCTGTATATAAAAAAAGATGTCTATTTTTTCTAAAATTTTACAAAAAGTTAATACCGAAAACAAAACAGGTAAGACTGAACATAAAAACCTATTTTCAAACAAAGAAAAGGCTACAAACAAATCAAACAGTAAACTGTATTACAATTCTTTTAAAAAACCTTTACCAACTCGAGAATCTTTTGAAGAAAGAAAAAGAAAACAAAGGAAAAATGAAAATTTCGTTCCAAGTCAAGACATAAGCCAATTACTCAATAAAACTAGTTATGCAAATTTGTTAAATACGGCAAAAGATCAATTTTTAGATATACAAAATGGCAGCACTTTAACAAAAATTAAGTCGCGACTAAATAACTACTGGTTACATTTCAAAAGATTTGCTCTAAGTAAAAATACTCAACTAACTTTAATTTTAGGGTTTGTAAGCATTTTAATGATATCTTTGATATATTTCTCAATATTTAGTACAGAATTTATAGTTAAAAACTATGCTGTTAGTTTTACAAATGGGTCATATCTTGATAAAAGTTCAACTCAAAAAGTAGTTCAAAAATTTGGAGATAATGGAATACTAGGAGTAATTCCATATAATCATTTTTGGTTTCTAAATAGTCAAACACTGACTTTTGTTGCTAAAAAAGTAGATCCAAGTATTACTAAGGTTGATTTAATTGGTAGATTTTGGCCAAATAATGCTCAAATTAAAATCACAACCGAACCAATCTTGAGCACATTAAACATAAACTCAGAATACTATCTAATAAGTAGAAGTGGCAAAGTTATCGGCATTGATTACGGTGGGAATCGTCAAAAAGTAGTAATTGTTCGCTCCAGTCATAAAAATGTGGATTCTCAAGAATTAGGTAAAGTTTTTTCAGAGATTAGACCAGATAGTAAAGCAGGTAACAATCAGCTTAATCGACTATATTTTATTGAAAATGCAATCAATAAACTAAAAGAAAACAAAATAAATATCGTACGAACTGAGATCCAAACTGTTTTTGAAAAAGACACAGATGTTGTATTTTATACTGAAAATGGCACTTCTTTAATTTTTGACAGCCAGAATATATCCCTTGGTGATAACCTGAATCGATTGAATGTACTTTTATACACAACCAAAATAGGAGAAGATTTTAATAGTGGCAAATTGAATTATGTAGATCTTAGGATCAAAGATAAAGCCTATTATTGCTATCAAAATAGTGAGTGTAAAAAATGATCACCTAGCTTAAACCTAACTCAGAATGGATTTTTTGAATGGATTCATAATTTAACCCAAAATCCTTCAAAATTAGATCTAAACTATCTATTTTTTTAGAAATTTCAAGATTTGCCTGTTCTAATTGATTTGCTAAATACAGTTGTTGCTTTGTACTAGTTTTTTCATCAAAAAATAAATTTAATTTAGCTTCACATTCACCCAAAAGACTTTTAGGTTTACCTGCTTTTAGAGTTTGAGCATTGGATTTCAACAAGCTTAATTGATTTATATTTATCTCTATTTTCTCATTTACATCTAAATTAGTTTTGGGATTTATTAGCTCTGATAGAATATCATCAATTTCATTGATTAAGCCATCCATATCGTTTTTATATACCACAAGTCTTTGGTAAGTTTCTCGATCCAAAATATATGACTCCAAGACTTCCAATTGACCTCGAGCAGGATGGATTGTTTCGATCTGACTGTTTAAAATACTTTCAATAATATTCAGTATTTCTTGGATTGATCCTTCAGATATTTTTAGAGTCTTTTTATTTTTATTAATTAGTTGCAGTAATTCAGTTTTTAATTCGTCTTGAGTTTCTAAGTCTTTCGTGGTGATATCATACTGGATTTGGAAAATAAGGCTTTACGGTAAAAATTAGGGACAACCAAGTAACTTTCTAATCATCTGCTGCATTCTTTCATCTGTCATTCCTCTGTGTAATTTGACCTTGTATTTCCATTGTCCAAAACTACCATCACAAGAATT
>Ga0316610_1000314_pt1 | contig 12116 bp, 21 predicted proteins | sample MIS2017111B_MG_FD_207677 | JGI IMG/M metagenome (GOLD analysis project Ga0316610, IMG submission 207677) | Microbial mat bacterial communities from Middle Island sinkhole, Lake Huron, Michigan, United States - MIS.2017.111B | ecosystem: Environmental > Aquatic > Freshwater > Lake > Sediment... | reverse complement strand
GATTGTTGTGGTATAATGTAATGAGTAATCAATTAAACAAAGGATAATAAGGATGTTAAAGAAACAGGGTGTTATAATTATAAGTCCTGACGGACATAAATTTGAGATTGATGGGCAGAACGTGGTCGAACTTGAGAGTTCGTATAACGTTTACTCAGATGGTCGTAAGATTGGTTTTAGTAAGAAAAATTTGCGTGGGAAGGGGCAAAAGTGGGAAGGGTGGCGACTGTTATTAGGGGAGATTAAAGAACCACGCGTCTCAACTCAGTTAAACTTAGACCCTGTAATTAAAGTTGAACAAAGCCACTTATGGAATAATTACCGTGAATTAGCGGTAAAGTTTCAGCAAGTTTACAGAGATTACACTCGTTTAGAGAATGAGTATTTTTCATCTAAAGATGGTGTAGTGAGTAATGAATTTCGACAGGTGGTTACTGAGTTTAATGAGTTGTTTGATTTATATAAGGAGGCACACAATGCGTTTTACAGCCGCAGCTAATATCAGTCAAACCACAAACGGCCTCTTTGTCAGAACGACGCACGATGGGCGGTTACTCAGCGTTGCTACAGGGAAACCTGTCCCCCCTTGTGAAACAGAACCGTTATTAGCTCAATTGAGTGAGACTGAACGGGTAGCCTTCAATCAAGGGGCATCCATCATTGACGCTTATAAACGAGAGGGTTTTGTCCGCAAAATCGGGGCGTACATAATGCCCCACGCCATTACTGATGACGTTGCACGGTGTTGGCATTATGGGATGTACGGGAACGTAGTTCCTGTAAAACATATCGTCATCATCAATGGGAGTGAAGTGAAAGTCAATCGGCACGGACCAACTCCTAAAGTGACGAAATATCTACGTGACACTTATCGGGTTGGTTTATGAGTGAATTGTTAGCTGAATTAGAGTTAAGAGTAACGGAAATTCAGCGAGAAATTAGAGCTATACAGAAAGAATTAAATGTAATAAGTCTGTATAGCTCTAATAACTTTCACGAAACCACCGCTATCTCTATGTCTCGAAAAATGGGACGTATTGCCTTTCTCGAAGGGCAAATCGCAGGGTTAGGTTACGCTTGTAGTCATATTGTTAAAGGGGAATTATGGAATTAAAAAGATTTCAGACACCGACAATAATTTGTGGGGATTAGGTGTTTTTGGAGATATACCATCGGTAACATTCTCAATCAATGTTACGGGTGGTATATCTCGTTATTATCGGTACACTCCCCGTAGTTATCGGGCAATAGTGAAAGTTTTTGTTTATAAAGAGTTAGCGGTTAAAATTAAAATTCAAAGGACTGTACTTAGCGTTAATCGCTTAAAACCATTTAAGCGATTAGTAAGGGAGTTATACAATGATAATAAAGAACGGAAATATGTACGTAAAAGCCGTTTATTTTACTGAAATAAATGATAAACCCACTCATACAATTGTAATGACCCCTAACATCAATGAGGCGGTAGATTTTAGCAGAATACCCGCCCAATCAGTGATTATAGGGAATGACTTATCAAGTGAGGCGATACGACAATTACCCCGACCTAATACTCAGTACGTGGTATTAGAGCATAAATATTGTTTGAATATTTGGAATTGTCAGGCAGATTTATGTCGGATTATTGATGACCCATTTTCACTTGAGACAATAAATGTTTCTGACGAAATAATTGACCAATTGTTAATGGAAAATAATATCGCCATCAACATATCAGGAATATATCCGATACTTTATGATTCTAATAACGTTAGCTGATTTAGCAGAGTTGAGTAATGCCCCGTTACTTGAAAAAATCAAAACACTCACTCAAGTAACGGATGCAATCGAGGTTGCGCCCATCATTCAAGTATTTTACGGCTTGAATTTAACGCATAAAGTTGTTGCAATAAACAACGAATATAGAGTTTATTGCAACAATATAATCGTTCATTACGTGGACGATATACTTTTAGAAATGGTGGGAGTTACTGATGAAGCCTGTCCCGTTTGTTTCCCCCAATAATCCGTTTTTAATTTCCATCAAAATGAGTAGTCAATTATGGTCTGCTCATAATATGACTACTCTTAAAAATTGGCTCACTCAACTTAAAGGCAATGATTGTTTTGAGTTCGTCATTGACGATACCGTAATACCATTTCCCAATCATCACACGCATTATTCGCCCCAAAATATCAGGATTTTACTTGCGTTATTTGAAAGTGAGGACGCTGTTACAGTAAAACGAACAACTTTATATTGACAAACTAAGACAATTGTGTTATAATGGATTGATGATATTCAAGAATATTCATCAAAGAAAAAAAGATTTTTTAGAAATGTGCGCTTTGTATATAGCGCATATTTGTTATAACCATATTAGATATTTATCGTTTGTTTTTAGAATTGAGAAACAAGAGGTAATATGGTGTTTTAATAGTGGTGTTTCTCAAGACGTGGACGTAACGATAAAATTCACAAACCGTAAAGTTTACGGGTCGATTCACAAAATCAACAACTATGAGTATGACTTGTTTCTAAACAAAGAACATTGCGCTACTAATCATATATTGTTAGAAACCTTAGCTCACGAGTTGAGACACATTTGGCAATTTATAGAAACTCCGCACATTTTCACTAAAAAGAAACGGTATAATGAGCGACCACACGAAATTGATGCGAATGATTTTGCAACACGAGTATTGAATGATTTAGGAATTAAAAAATGCAATTAACAATGTTTCAGCAAACCCCATTAAAACCACAAACATTACGTCCTTATCAAGAGGAAAAAATCGCTGAGATTTTTGAGTTATGGAAAAAACCTAATAAAAAAAAGGTAATGTTACAACTTCCGACAGGGACAGGAAAGACAACGGTTTTTTGTGAGATAATTAAAAGAAAGTCACTCAAGACTTTAATTGTCGTTCATCGTTTAGAGTTGATTGACCAAATTGCTGAACGACTGTCCCAATTTGGATTAAGTTATGGGTTTATAAATGCTAATAAAATGGGAGATTCTACTGAGAAAATTCAAGTGGCAACCATTCAAACGTTATCACGCCGAAATAAACCGAAGGCTGATTTAGTGATTATTGACGAAGCCCATCACGCAAGGGCTGAATCCTATCAATCGTTATTTGACCTTTACCCTGACGCTTTATTTTTGGGGGTAACGGCAACCCCGATTAGATTATCGGGTGAAGGGTTTGACGATTTATTTCAGGTATTAGTGACAAGTCCGCAAATAAAAGAATTTATCAAAGAGGGGTATTTATGTGAGGCAAAGCAGTTCGCTGAATATTGTCCTGATTTATCGGCGGTTAAAGTTGTTCAGGGAGATTATAACCCCACTCAACTGAACCCCATTTTAGAGGACGGACAGTACATTTCATCAACGTTGGGGAGTTATTTGAAACACGGTCAAGGGAAAAAATTTATATTATTCTGTAATTCTATCGCTCAGTCAATAGAGACGGTGAGTAAATTTCAAGCGGCGGGTATTAAGACGGCTCACTTAGACGCTGAAACGCCTAAATATGAGCGAGGGCGGATATTAGCTGACTTTAGGGCAGGGGCTATTCAAGGAATAAGTAACGTTAATATCATTAGTGAAGGTTTTGACGTGCCTGACTGTGAAGTCGTGATATTAGCTGCCCCCACGAAATCATTAGGGAAATATCTGCAAATGGTAGGGCGAGCGTTACGCCCCTCACCCAATAAACCACACGCTATAATTTTAGATTGTGGTAATGCCTATTTGGATTTAGGGTTAGCAATTTCCGATAGACAGTGGACGCTCAAACCAACCAAAGAAAAGGGGCGGACTACTGATGATTATGTCAAACTTGACGAGAAAGGTCACGTCATCAGAGTGCAACCGCAAGAAATTGACGGAACAGATTTAATAGAAATAGACCCTGAAATGGCGCAATTAGTTCATTTCGAGGACTTTCTGAGTAAAGCCATTAAAAGAGGCTCAAAAGGCACTAAAGCGTGGTATCAATATCTTGAGATTAGAGATAATTCAATCCCCTTTTCATGGAAAGAACTCACTTACATCCGTACAAGACTTTACGAAGTAAATCCCTTAGAACCAAAAGCAGGTTTTTGGTATTACGCCGCTAAAACCGTAGGATTACGACAATGATACTTTTAGCCGATAACACTGAATTACAAGATAATCAAACCGTTTATTACGTGCTACCTTATTATAACAGAATTGTGTCAGGAATACCGTTACCCACTGACCATTCGTTACTCATTTTAGGAAATGGGGATTACTTTGCTTTAGCGACAGACTGTTTCTCAACTTATCAAGGGGCGTTAAATTATCTTGAAATAATGACTTTTTAGAAACTAAAAAACAACAAATAGAGTTAGAGCGTGGGAACTTTAATCGATTACATTCAATTAGTTATAAGGAATTACGATAATGATACAACTTAAAGATGGGTCGGTATGGAAAAAAGGACAAGAGGTTTATCGGTATGAGTTTGATTTTGAGACAGGGGAACTAACCTTATTTAGTGAAGTACCAACATTAGTCACTCAAGAGGGAGTGAATTATTTTTCTTTTAGCTCACTCAAGAATACCCTGTTTAGCCCAACAAATTATTTCAAGTATGATGACGAAGCGTTACGTGATTGCGTTCTCACAGCCGATAAATGGTTGCAATCCAAAATCGAACACCATAACTCTAAGCTAGTGAAATACACTTTAATTCAAAGAAATTTGCCAAAAATAAGCGATTAGGGTATAATGGAGTTATGAATTTAGAGAACTGTTATTCCAACTAAAGACAGAAATCATTGGCACAGACTAACGGTGTTTGAATCTCTCGTCAAAAAATTTGAAACGTTAGACGCAACTCGTGATGTTAAGTTATATCAACCCGATAAAAAGTGAGGTTATTTTGTTATTAAATGATAAGCAACAAGAGGTAGTGGCGAGTAATAACGCCACGATAATAACGTTGGCGGGGCCAGGTTCAGGTAAGACTCGTGTTTTAACGGAACGTATTGTATGGCTCATTCAAGACGGGGTAAATCCTCACTCCATTTTAGCGGTGACGTTCACCAATAAAGCGGCAAGAGAAATGGCATCACGATTAGAGAAAAGAGTTCCCAAAGGGGTGACTGTATCCACCTTTCACTCTTATGGAGTAAAGATTTTGAAATCGTTAATGGACTTTTTTGCTGAACGAAGTCACTCTTTACTATTATCCTCTGAATTAAAAAATGTTCTCCCACACCAAAATGTCAATAATAAATTTACAATTTATAACAGCGACGAACAAGAAATACTCTTAAAAGATGTAATAAAATCACTTAATTTATCGGCTGATATTTATGACCATCGGGTTTACGGGTCGTTTATCTCAAGTCAGAAAAATAAGGGGATTTTGCCCAAACAGTGTGTTGATGACGAAGTATTATTACCCAAAGGGGGGTTGATTTACAATTTTTATCAGGCTCGTTTATTAGCTCAAAATGCCGTTGATTTTGATGACTTAATACTGCTACCGTTGGTTATATTTTCGTACTATCCCAAAACCATAGATTTATTTCGTAACAGATACCGTTATTTATTTGTGGACGAATTTCAAGACACGAATGACACTCAGTACGGATTAACTGTACTGTTAGCGAAAGGTAACAATTTAATGGTTGTCGGTGACGAAGACCAAAGTATTTACGGATTTCGTCACGCTAATTTTAGAAATGTTGCGAATTTAATGAAGGACAGACCTGACCATCATTTAGTTCTGCTCGAACAGAATTATCGGTCAAGTAAACCCATTGTGGATTTAGCGAATAATCTCATTACTCAAAATACAGAGAGAGTGAGTAAAACGTTATGGACGGCGAATGAGACGGCGGGGCGGGTAGAAATGTTGCCGTGTTACGATGAGATTGACGAAAGTTTTCAAATTTCAACAACGATTAAACGGGCAGGGATTGATTGGAAAAGTATCGCCGTCCTTATGAGAACTAACGCTCAAAGTCGGGCGATTGAAACCGCGTTCATTCAAAATCGAATCCCTTATAATTTACTGAGAGGAACATCATTCTATGAGCGCAAAGAAATTATGGCACTCGTAGCGTATCTTAAAGTCATCTATAACGGGGATGTAATGGCCTTCAAACGGATTGCTAATGTTCCTAAAAGGGCATTAGGGGACGTTGCATTAAACGCTATTATCCCACAACTTGACGGTGATGTTCTCACTCAACTAACGTTATGGTATAACGGGCAATTAAAGTTAAATATCCCAAACCGATATATCAACTCACTCAAGAATTTGAGTAAAGAACTCATTGGGTTCAGAGAATTTTTAATGGCTGATGGTTCAGTATTTACTCTCATTGAAAGAGTTATCGGCTACTTAAAACCTCATTTTGACAAAGAGGACAATCCCACAGACCGTTACGAGAATATGTTAGAATTACTGTCAGTCGTTAAGAATCTGATGATTAGTGAAGGTGAGGCGGGGTTAGCGGAGTTTTTAGAACAGACGGCATTAGTCTCAGTAGCCGATGGAATTGATGACGAGAATCGGGTCACGATTGCCACCATTCACGCCGCTAAAGGACTTGAATGGGATATGGTATTCGTAGCAGGGGCAGAAATAGGCTTAATGCCCCACTTCAATTGTGATGATGTTGAGGAAGAACGGCGACTTTGTTACGTTGCTTTAACGAGAGCTAAAAAGAGTTTATACATTTCGTGGACAAGTCACAGAATGTTATATGGTCATACCCGCCCAACGGGGCAATCTGAGTTCTTAAAGGGGTTATAAAATGGACTTATCGCAAGAGGAATTTTTAGAGTTAAGAAAAGATGTGCTAGATTTGGATTTTTGGAAAAAACGTCTTAAATTATGGATAACCCGTAATCAACAAAGAGTAACAGAGGCGTTACTTAAAAAGAAATACGTCCTCTATTATCGGGGCGGGTATCATTGGGAAAATGTAACAATTTTTGAATATAAACGAAATCGGATTAAAATTAATGAACTTATTGAAATTGACACTCGATTCAAAACAGCCGATGATTTACTCAAGATATTTGAGAATCTTACTATCAATCTAACCGTTTGGCGGGAATTATTACCACCCTATAACGTCAAGGTAGGCACAAATGATACAACAACCCATAATCAAGGACAGTCAAGGCAATCTTAGATTTAGAGGTAACGTTGTCATAACCAAATTATTTGACCAAAATCCACAATTATCGTTAATGACTTTTTATAATAAAGGTTATCCGATAGCTGATTTAGAGCAAGTAGCGATGTTGATGGGTTTAACGCTCACTGAATTTTGTGCATTGCCTTTTGTTTCCAAAGAAACAATTGATAAACTAATGGAACAACTATGATACGAATTTATAATATCGTCTGTAATAAATACGTCCCATTCCCCTCACTCAAAATACCAATGAAACAATGTTACGACATTTTGACCTCTGTTGAACCACAACAAGCATATTTGAAATATGCCCAAATTGTTGACCCCGCCCACGCTCAATTATTTCAAGAATGGTTACAACAAAATCCTAATGCCTCATTAACCTTATAGTTGTCAAACAGTGACAACTATGGTATAATGGAGTTATTAGGAGATTGAAAAATGGCATTTATACCAAAGAGTTTATATCCGACCCCTGATGAAGGGGTTATTAAGATGATTACAGGTATCAATAATATCGGTTCTCTCGCGATACTTGACCCGTCTGCGGGACACGGACACATTTTAGATTATATCAGTCGGGTATCGGGGCGATATAACGACAAACGTAATCTTTATACCATAGAGATTGACGCTGATTGTCGGGCGGTACTGAGAGAAAAGGGGTACAGTGTTATTGACGAGGATTTTTTGTTACATCATAACCATAGATTTTATGATGTAATATTGATGAATCCGCCCTGGAGCGAAGGGGCGCAACACGTTATTCACGCTTTTGAGCAATCAGGTGGGGCGTTGATTAAAGCCTATGTCAACGCAGAGACTATTCGTAATCCTTTTAGTTCAGACCGTAAAAGGTTAGCTCACTTGATAGAAAAATATGGTTCAGTAGAGTTTTGCGGACAGTTATTCAAAGACGCAGACCGTGTGACTTATGCCGAAGCCGCTTTAATCACGTTGCAAGACACGAGTGTTAAGACGGCTTTTCGGATGCCATATGATAGCGTTAAACCGACCAATTTAGACTTTGAAGAGTTTAGTGCGGGGTTAGCACCCGTTGATATTTTTGAATCTTATGAGGCTCAATTCAACGCCGCTTTAGCGGCATATCAAGAATTGTTAGCTGCCAAACGGAAACTTGAGTTTTATACAAACTCATTCTTGAATGACCTCCGTTTAGACAATACCTTGAAAGAATGTACGTCAGCTAACTATGATGATAGCTACAATATGTTCTTAACCACCTTAACGAAAGAGGCGTGGGCGGAACTGTTTCGTAAAACTAAACTCAAAAATTTAACGACAGGTAGTGTGTCGAGAGAAATTCAGGCGATGCAGGCAAGTCAAGGGGTGATGTCATTTAATCGCTCAAATATGGAAAAACTCTTTGAAACATTATTCTTGAGTAGAGTGGGAATTATGAAACAATGTGTACTTGACGTATTTGACCAATTGACGAAATATCACGCTGAGAACCGTGAAATGGTTGAAGGTTGGAAAACGAACTCAGGGTATAAAGTTGCTAAAAAGTTCATTCTCCCCAACATTGTTGAGACAGGATATTCCAATCCTTACTTGAGTTACCACCCCTCAATTTTGAGTGACCTTGAAAAATCTCTTTGTTTCCTATCGGGGATAAATTATGAGACTATCACCCCGATACAGGATATTTACCGAAATTATTCAATGAATTTTGGGAAATTTCCTTATGGGCAGTGGATTGACTCCACCTTTTTTGAGTTAAAAGCCTTTAAGAAAGGGTCGATGCACTTCAAATTCCATAACGAAGAATTAAGAGAACGATTTAATATGTTAGTTGCTACTGAACGAAAATGGGTAGCAGAAAAAAACAAACAGGGAGTTTATAAGTGATGTTACAGATAATACGGGCAATACAAGCGTATGGGCAGTTGAGTGATTTTGAGGCCATTTTTGGGAATATGGGAAACCCTATATTCTATAAATTTCAAGCGATGAATCGTGATTTAGCATTACTCAACACAACGTTAGATTTAGGGATGGGACAACGGTTAAATGACGGTTTACGCCTAATGGCATCACTCGCTGAGGACGGGTTAAGTGGGTTACAGGCATTAGAACGATTTCAGAAACAGGTGTTTGTTCAACAAATTCAACCGTGTCAGTGTGTGATGGTTCGTTACAACGAAGGCTACGGTTTACGACACAAGGCAAAGATGATTTACGGGGTGGGCATTTATGAGGCACACGCCGATTTATGTCCGTTTCAAAAAAGTCAAGCACAATGGTTTGCTGAAATGGTTTTGTTACTTGAGAAATTAGAGAACTGTGAGCGAGAGATTTACAGCGATAGATTAGCTGATTTATCAATCTATCTCAGTACCGTTGGCATAAATAACCCTAATTTCAAAGAACTACATCGTCATTACCTTACATACAGTAAAACTTGATAAAATAATTGATTTAGGTTACACTTAGGTTTAATTCAAAATTAAAGGAGTCAACGATGCAAGATTGTTATGTAATGTCCTTAGTGGGGTATCGGGACGGAATAAGAGATGTTGAGCATACGGTAGATTGGGTAATGGCGGAGTCTCAAGAGGAAGCCCAAAGTGTGGCGGAAACAAGGGTGAGTGAGTTATACCCAAAACGTGACGAAGAAAACCCTTTTAACAAATATGGGGTGGTTGTAGGTGCAATTCCCCACCCTTTCATTTTAGAGGCATTGAATAGTTCTGAGACTGAACTATACGTGGTCAGTATTATCGGTTATAAGCGAGGTGTTCGCCCTGTTGACCATTGTCTTGATTGGGCTGTTTCGGTTGACGAAGCCACAGCCCGTCAGGTCGCTGAGGATAAGGCTAAAACGGTTTATCCGCTAGATGATGTGTATTCTTATCATAAACACTCAATCGTCATTAAAGCAGTCCCTGACACGTTTCTGACAGAGGCCGTAAATACGTTAGGGTTATAAATAAAAAAGCTACTCAATTGAGTAGCTTTTTTATTACTTCACAAACCCTGCATACTTGAAATTATAATATATGCGCCGTGTTAAATCCACATCGCTGATTTGATAACGTCTTAAGTCAGCTTTACTTTTCGGTAAATCAGCCCCACTAACCCCTTGCTCTAACGGGATTAAACCGATTGACAATCCCATCAATTTCATCGGGATTGCCCCAAAACAAGTGTTCTGAGAAATTAAGTATAAGTCAATGATTTTTTGTTCCCACACTTTAATCTCCACGAATGGTATCGAAACATTGTTCATCAATCCCCGAAATCGGATAAACGGAAAATCAAACTTAATCCCATTGTAAGTTACAAAACTGTCAGGTTTTTGCCCCTTGACGTGAAACGTGTCCTCAACGAAAGCCTTAATGATGTCGGCTTCGCTGCCGTCTTCGTCAGTCACTAAACATTTGATGTCAGGGTCATCATTCCATACCCACCCTATCGAGACAATTTTGCTGAGTTGTGGCAACAAGGCCGTTTGAATAGGTCGCTCTGCCCGTTTCTCACTATCGGCCTTCGTTTTCTCTCGCTCAATAAAACCGTTGAGTATTTCTTCGTAATAAGACCCATTAGGATTATCTTTTGTTTCAATATCCACTGTTACAAAACTCATACATTCTCCTTATTCGGTTACTCTTTTGAGGGTGGTCATCACCGCCTCACTAATGGCCTGTTTTAACTCTTTATGACAAACGTTTCCTAAAATAAACTTCCCTGCTAATGTCCGATAACTTGATACTTTACAGCGATACCCTTGCGAGGTATGACTAAGATTAACCTTCACTTTACGTTTTGTCAATAAATCGGTCAGTTGAGTAGCAATACCTTCGTCCATTGAAGTATCGTAAGCATTGACATAAATACTCAGTATCTCCCCTGAATGAGCGTGTACCGCAGACCCATAAGCGTCCTCTAAATCCTGCCCTAACCGCACCGTCTTAAGACGACGATTATTATTTTCTAACGACACCTTAAAAAGATTTAAGGTCGTTCTTTTGAGGTCTATGATATTATTATTCAGTAACAGTTCGTCCATATTTTTCCCATTCTTTGATAAAATTTTCGTCTACTCGTAGGACAGAGGCATAAAAACCGAACCATCGTGTTTCCCCAATAATCGGCGGTGCGTCAAGCTGAATGTCATTCAAGAATTGCCGAAACCCTAAAAACTGAGAGAAAGTAAACCGACTCCGACTAATAGTATAAATCGGTTCGTAATTCTCCCACATTCTTTCAAGACCATACGCTCCACTTGTCCCAACTTTATAATGAACTTTTGTCCATTCTGAGACAGGATTATGTCTATCTATTTCACCTTGTACGGAAAGGGTATTTACTTCACCGATAAAATTGATAAATTCAGTTTTATTATAGCGAGCTAAAGATATTACTACTGCGTCATTTTCAATTTCGACCACGATATGTCACCTTTCGTTCAAAAGAATCTACCAACACCGAATCTGAGGGATAACGGTTAAGATAGTCAATTATAGTTTCAATGTGCGGACAAGGTTCATTGTGGATTTTATTCCACGCTCTTTCAAGATTTACGGTCAATATCTTGAGTGAGAACGGTAGCCCCGTTTAACTCAGTTATCTCAGCGTGGAGATAATATCGGTTAGCCCGTTTCGTTATTGTTGTCTTGTGTGCCATCAGTCAACTCCCCAAACAATTTTTACCATAACTCCATCGGTGGTTCTTTACCTCTAGCGTTCTTAAGAATCCATTGTTTCTGTTCACTCTCAAGATAACCGCCATTTAAGCCGTAAATCGCCATAAATCCTGCGAGAGGCACTGAGTTAATTGTTGTTCTCGTGATTCATCATTACCCATTCTACCCCGTCCTCAACTGAGTTAAACACTCCGTCCATTTGAGCTATCCACGCCGATTGCACGGCTTTACCGATTTCAACCCCTTCAAAACCCATTGGCATAATGTGTCGT
>Ga0316610_1000310_pt1 | contig 12265 bp, 10 predicted proteins | sample MIS2017111B_MG_FD_207677 | JGI IMG/M metagenome (GOLD analysis project Ga0316610, IMG submission 207677) | Microbial mat bacterial communities from Middle Island sinkhole, Lake Huron, Michigan, United States - MIS.2017.111B | ecosystem: Environmental > Aquatic > Freshwater > Lake > Sediment... | reverse complement strand
CAATCTCTCTATTTTTGTACTTTTTGAAAAGTTACACGCAAGTTGGGTTACTATATATGTATCCTCAACAACCTCACATAATAGTTAAAGAACCTGGTGCTAAGAATGTAGAAACTGAACCACCCAAAGGCTTACAATTGAGAGAATCAGTTCTCATGAGAGTCTTACTTCCTACTCATCTCAATGGAGGACTAAATAAAACCACAACAGATAGAAAAGATGGTTGGGGCTATTTCCCTATATCTGGAGGGAAGATTTCGGTAAAGGGTATGGAGTGTATTTTCACCGCTGATCATGTAGCAAATGACTCTCCAAATTCTGGTATAACAATTCCAAACTCAACAACAGGTAATCCTCCTTTTGGTTGGATATTTTTAAACACCAACAAAGGCGGCGGAGCAGAAGATGTGGGTGTTTTAGTACCTAGATATAAAACAGATGAAACTGGAGAGGATTGTCGTCGTTACTTGATAGAGCATTCTAGATCGGAAGCAGAATTGAGAAAAATGCTTCTACCTAATACTTCAGTTTTTCTTCAGACCGAATTTGACATATCATCCCCATCTCGTTCTTTTCGTCCAAAATATTTTAAATTGGAAGGTAAGGTATTGTCTGTAGATAAAGAAGGAAAAATTTGGGTAATAATGCTACCAAGCCCCGAACTTAGAGAGCATGGGTATATCCCTGTTCAGAGTGGTGTATCAGGATCTCCTTTTACGTTACCAACAGGAGAGATTATAGGCACGACTACTCTAACTTATCCGAGTTATAATTATGCTGATTACATAAGACTAATTAAAACAATCCTCATCAAAAAGACCTTAGATCCAAATTTGTTGGCTGACTTCCCAAATGGAGATAATACATTACAGAATCGTGGTTTTCATGTATTTACTAAAAACGTGCTAACACAATATAAAAAAGAAAATATAGATAATATCTATAAAGATTGCCAGGAAATTATCGACAGAGTTCCAAACAAGGATTCAACACTGGATCAACAACAAAAATATGCAAGAGAGTCAAATATGGCTAGGCAATTAATTGCAAAATATCAAAAAATTGCTGAAATATTAAATACCCTACAAACGAAACAAATATGGTCTGACTCAGAAAAACAAAAAATTGCTGATGATCTTTTTAGTTTGAATGTCGAAGTTAACAAGCTTATTCAGAAACTCTGGACTGATGAGGGTCAGTACCTTAGGCAAATTGAAGAGTTGACTGGTATGACTGCAGAAGAATTTTTTAGGCAAGGAGGATCTATTGTAGTGTTAGCAATGCCATCTACAAAAAACTTCATGAATTTAACCCGGACAAATCACACATTCCAAGGAGTGAAAAAAATGAGAATTGACTATATAAATGGAAGGCGTGTTTTAGTTCCGACAGATGAGCAGATAAATGAAGTGACTCGCTTTTAGCATGGACAAAGATAAATGTTTTTAAGAAATCGTTAATAAATTTAGAGAATATTAAATTATTTTGACTAAAATCAATCAACTGTTTACTATCTACTGGTTACTGATTACTAACGTGGAAAAGTGCCAGAGTGGTTGAACGGGACGCTCTCGAAAAGCGTTGTGGGGATCAAACTTCACCGAGGGTTCGAATCCCTCCTTTTCCGCCAAGTTAAAACAAGAACTACAATTAATTAAAGAAAACACCCCGTCAGCTTCGCTGCCACCCCTTTTCCTGAAAAGGGGAATTAGATAATAAATAAAATTTCATCTCAAATTATTATATGATAAACTTTAAAACTGAAAAAAACGACCTTAAACCCTCAGATATATGGTCTGTTGAGCCGATTGAAACTACTCAGATTGAAACTTTAGAAAATAAAGAAATCTTGGATCGACTAGAATTTAAAGCTAAATTTGGAGAAGTCGCCATTTTACCTGAAAGTAAAAAAATCTATCTTGGACTCACATTTGAAGCCAAGCAAAAATCTGCAGATCCGTTTTATAAAGCCAATTACTATAATCTAGGTGCGGTTTTAGTTCGAAAAATATCGAAACTTAAACTTGAGAATTTACTTATTCAAGATACCGAAGTTTTGAGTTCAAATACCAGAAAATTTTTTGATTTTATTTTAGGTATTTCTCAGGCTAGCTGGTCACTCGATACGTATTTACCTATCGATCAGGCTAAAAGTAAAAATATAAACTTGTATTTTGATAGCAGCCTAGAGGCTTTAATCACTACTGAATTTTTAACCAATTTTGAAGCTCTAAATAAAGGAATAACCCTCACAAGATCACTTGTTGATGATATTCCTGAATTTATAAACCCTCAGACATTACCAAAAATAGTCGATACAGAGCTTGGAAACAACGAAAATGTAAATCTAAAACATTACAATTATGCTCAAATCCAAGAGCTAGGCATGGAAGGAATCACTTTTGTGGGTCGAGCCAGTAGATATGAGCCAAGCATGATCCACGCTATAATTAAGCCTCAAGGTGATATTAAGCATAAAATATGTCTGGTGGGAAAAGGTGTGACTTATGACTCAGGCGGACTGGATATCAAAACTGATGGTCATATGAAAACCATGAAATCAGATATGGCCGGAAGTGCGACTATGTTTGGTGTGATTAAAACCCTTTCTGAAATAGGCTTACAAAACACTGAAGTACATTGGATCTCGGCTTGGGTGGAAAACATGGTGGATGGCTCAAGCTATAAAAGTGATGATATTTTGACAACTTACTCTGGGCAAACAGTTGAAATCTGGAATACAGACGCCGAAGGACGCTTGACTTTAGCTGATGCTTTGACACTTGCCACACTTCAAAATCCTGATTATATAGTCGATGCAGCTACTTTGACTGGGGCCGCCGTGGTTGCAGTATCGGAATATTACACAGCCATGATGGGAAATGATAAAGATTTAATCAATCAATTAGAGCAAACTTTCATTTTGGAAGGAGAAAAAACCGTCCACACGCCACTTCCAGAAGTTTTGCGATCAAAAGTCAAAGGTGATTTAGGTGAATTGATTAATATCTCCACACTTGGTAGATACGCTGGACATCTCACAGCTGGCTTATTTTTGAGCCATTTCGTCGATCAAAAGAATTTCCGCAATCCTAAATTAAAAATTGAAAATCCAAAAGCCTTTGCTTGGGTGCATTTAGATATCGCTGGAAGTGCTATGAATAAAGGCATGAACGACTTGGAAGCCAATGGAGCAACAGGTCAGAGCGTAAGAAGCTTAGTCAATTGGATTTTGGATATGGATAAAAAATAGAATGTTCTGGTAGTTAAACTTTATACATAATGACACAGGATAATAATACAAGTATCAATTCGAAAGAATCTGAAACAAGCAGTTTTGGTAAGTCGGTCTTGGTATTTTTAGGAACACCTTTGATTTACTATTTTTGGCTGGTTTTGATAGATAATGCCCCAGCTGTTACAGTTGATCTAACAGTCATGAATAGCTCAACCATAACTTTTATTCTATCGTTCTGGGTGATTACAATTTTGTATTTTATCTTAGCTTTTGCGGTGTTGTATTTCCCACTGTTTAAATATCACACAAAGCAAAAGAGTGTAAATCAAACCCAAGTCAACAATTTGATTTTTAGCTCAGTCTTTTCAGTCTTTTTTTGTTTCGCTATCTGGTACTGGCATCGGTTTATTTTTGATTCTAGATCTATTATAAAAGCTCTTGAGGGAATTTTCATATTTTCAGCCTTGATTTTAGGGGTTTTTGGAGTTATACAGTTTTGGTTTTCAGTGCTGGCGTTGCAGATTGTAGTTTGGGTAAAAAGTCGTAAAGCTTGACTTTGTCCTAGTATCTTGTTAGTCTCAGATAGATAATATGACCGACAGAACAAAAGCAGAAACTTTAGAATCAGATCAGGAAAAGCAAATATCGACTCAAATTACAACTCAAAATCAGCAATTATGCTTTCTGGTGCCTTGCTATAACGAGTCGGAAAATATTAATTTTTTATATGCCAAACTAACTGAAGTTAGAAATGAAATATATAAAACTTATGACTTAGAAAGCAAGGTTCTTTTTATTGATGATGGGAGTAGCGATGGGACTTGGGATTTGATAGTAAAATTAAACAAAAAAGATCCATCCGTAAACGGGCTAAAACTTTCAAGAAATTTCGGCAAAGAAAATGCTCTACTTGCAGGTTATGAAAATGCTCCAAAATCAGATTTTTATCTAAGTCTTGATGCTGATATGCAAGATGATCCAGGCGTAGTTGGTCGTATGGTGGAGCAGTCTCAAAAAGGCTATCATATAGTCTACGCACAGCGAGCATCCAGAAAAGATACTTATATCTATATTCTCTGTACGCAGATATTTTACGGCATTATGCGCATGGGGACAAAAGTAAAATTCCCACCCAATGTTTCCGATTTCCACATAATTACCGAAAAAGTCAGGCAGTCATTTTTACAAATGCAAGAAAGTGTCAGATATACAAGAGGTTTAGTCTTTTACACTGGGCACTCAAATATCGGAGTGACTTATGACAGACCAGAAAGAAATGCAGGTACAGGAAAATTTAATTTTATGAAACTAGTCGTATTTATGCTTGATGCGGTCACTAGTTTTACTACATTGCCTGTTCATTTGATTGGTGTGATTGGGATGATATTTTCTGTGGTTAGTTTTATTTTTGGGTTGTTTTACGTAGCCATTTCGATATTTACCAAAAGTGCCATTCCTGGCTGGGCCAGCATGATGTCAGCTTCACTATTTTTAGGAAGTGTGCAGATTATGATGACGGCTGTTTTGGCTGAATATATCTCCCGTATCAGTCAAGAAGTCAAGCATCGACCAAAGTATTTTTTGGATGAGGTGATCAAATAGTTTAGATTTGATAGAGAGTCAGGGTTTCATTCTCAAACCAGATCTTTGAATATTTACTTGTAAATTTGTTTGAGACTAAGCTTTGGTCGTCTAATTGCTTGAATTTATAATGGATAGCAGTCTGACCATCATAGCAATCCTTAACTATATTGAATGTTTTTGAAGAGTTTAGTACTTTTTGTGCAACGTAATCAAAACTAGTTTTTAGATCATAATAATCATTTCCTAAACATAAAACCGAATTGTCAGGGATTTTTGAAAGACCTAATTTAAGGTCGCTTACAGTCGCTAAACGCTCATTACCATATTTTACACCTAGGTAATTAATGGTGATAATTGAGTTGGAGGTGATCGATGTTAGACTCAGGGTTAAAACTAAAATGGCCAAGATTGATTCTTGAATCTTTTTGTATTCAAAATAATTTAAGTAGAAAGCTGTAAAAACGATTGGCGCAAAGATTATGATCAGTTTGTAGTGGATAAAAATAATTCCCCAATAATTTGACACCACATAACTGTAAAGTAGCCAAGTAGTCCATAAAATAGCCTAAACCACCTTACTTCCCTTATATTTTAAGATTGCCAGACCCATGATCAGCGTCAAGAAAAATGCTGCCATAATTCCAGCAAAGGTGTGAGTAAAATATGAAAGGTCTCCCAGTTCGATATAGTTAAAAATGCCTCGATTGATTCTTTGCAATATAGTATGTGTTTGTTCGGGCTTGGCAGTGACTAATTTTATCAAATTATTGGTATTTTGCCAGCCTCTTGCTATTTCACCTTGTATATATCCTACATGTAGTAAAACCAAGCTAAGCCAACCTAGCAAAAATGCCCAAGATCTAGTTTTCCACCAAAAATAGACACAAATACCAGTAAAGATTATCGGAGTTACAAAAAGTGTCACCGAGTGAAGTCCTGTCAAAATTGCCACTACAAAACCTAACAAGGCCCAAGCTGAATACAATTTAATATTTGCTTTAAAATTCCTTTTTGAGGGATCCTCTGTATAAAATTCCAGGCAATATTTCGATATTATGACAAAAAGTAAAAAGAAAAATGGGATAGAATTTGGATTCCACTCCGCATTTGCAAGCTTGATGTCATTGAAAAATACACTCCACCAAACCCCACAAAAACTTGCCACCAGCCAGCTACGAGCAGACCTAAAACCATTGACTGTAAGCAGTATAAAATAAATCAAAAGTGGGATTGACAAAAACGAAAAAAGTGCATTTGGAAAAGCTTGCCAGGAAGGATCTGTCGAACCAAAACTAAAAACAAAATTGAGATAGTAATAAATTGGTGAAAGGGAATATGAGCCTACTGATGAGCCTGGTCCGAGATTTGGCCAGTTGCCACTTCTCATCTGATCGTAAACAAAGGCATCTCTAGACTGATCACCCCAAAAATGCTCGTAGTGAAAAACACTGTAAACTCTTGAAAAAAAACCAAAACTTACGGCACAAAAAATTAAGAAATAACTTAAATAAATGATATATTTTGACTTTATTCTAATCTTGTTTTCTCTAATCTTTTTTATTAAATCCATAATGCGTACCTATTATTAATCTAGTGCTGCCAGTACTGACTTCAAGACTAGCTATTCCGCCAATTGGAAATGTTAGCATTGGTTTGGTGTGACCAAAATTAACATTGGCAATTACAGGTATATTAGCTAGTTTTGGCTTGTTTTTAATGAGTTTTGTGAGGATTTCACGATTCACATAGCTATCATTTTGAAAAACCCCAATCACAATGCCTCTTACTTTATTAAAATCTGGCAAATGGGTCAGCGACTCCAGATCACGGTCAAAATGCCCCGCGCTACTCTCATGATCGTCCTCTACAAACAAAACCGAATCAACCAAACTTGGCATAAATTGCGTACCTTGAAGCAAATTTAAAGTACAAAGATTGCTTCCGACAATTGTGCCTTCACATACTCCTTCATTAATAATCCAAAAACCATCTGAAACATATTCTAATGACTCTGGCTTTCCAGTTTTATACGACTCATCGACAATATTTTTAGCTGGTAAAACCTCAATTGGTTCATTGGTAAATAAAGCCTTGTGCCAATATTTATAAGTAAAGTCATCGTCATCAAAATCTACTGATTTAAGTGAGCTAAAGCCTGGTCCGCTATAAGTAATAATTCCAGTTTTGGCGTAAATCGCATTTATAATTGCTGTAATATCAGAATACCCAATAATAATTTTAGGATTTTTAGCGATCAAATCATAATCCAAATACGGTAAAATCTGATTGCAGTTCATGCCACCACGAGCCACAAAGATAGCTTTTACAGCCTTATCAGCAAATGCTGCGTGCAAATCATCAACTCGATCTTGAATCGAATTTGAGCCTGTATCATCAACCTTTATTGAATTATGACCAAAACTAGTTTTTAAACCAAGTGTCGCAAGTTTCTGTTTTACAATCTCAGCGTGATTTAAGGTTATACTACCCAAGGATTGAGACAGGGTGACTGTACGGATTTCGTCACCATTTTGGAGTCTGGGAGGTATGATATTTTGCATAAAAATTGTTTTTGTCGTGAAAATACTGTTGACAAATATAATCGCCTAAACTCATTTTAGATAAACCATGTAAGAATGTCAATAATATGAAATCAAAGATCGAGATCTTCTTAAAAAATAGTTACACGCAAATTACCGCTATAATTTTGTGCTTGTTTGGATTGGCTATGTTTGCTGGGATTCTGGGTTATCCGTACATGTCACACACCCCAAATCAACTAGTCTCAAAAACCGTATATTACCTAAATTCACCTGAGGAATATGTCGAAAATATAGCTCAAACTTGGGATACTGGACACTATCTTTACTTAGAAACTTATGGTTACAGCTCCGATAAAAAAGATGATTTTAGATTTGCCTTCTTCCCACTTTTACCACTCGAAGCCAGATTTATTAGCACCGTATTATTACAAAGTCCCAAATATGGTCTGTATCTCACTTCGATTATAAATACAATCATTTTTGCAGGCTTGTTACTGTATTTTTACAAGTCAAAAACTAAAGAATTCAACCTTGAAGGGAAGGAAATTCAAACGGTACTTTTAGCTTTATTTCTGCCATTTAGCTTTTACTATTTTGTTCCTTACACCGAAAGTCTTTTTAATTTGCTGCTAGTAAGTATTTTAATAGTCCTTGAAAGTAAGAAACTGCGGCTGTTTTATTTAGGAATTTTACTGGCGTTTGCCCTGTCCTTAACTAGAAGTGTGGGGGTATTTGCCTCTGTTTTATCTGGAATCTACTTAGTTTATCATCTGGCTATGAGTTTTAAATCTGGTCACTTTGGCAAAGTTTTTTGGTTAAAAATCTTAGGTTATATTTCGATGATTATAGCCTCTGTGGCTGGGTTATTGAGCTTCCTGAGTTATGGTAAAATGTTGACAGGTAATTTTTGGATTAGTCGTGATGTACAGAAATATTGGGGTAGGAATCAGACTTTTGATATATGGCATGTGGTATTAGATAATGCTCAAAAAGCTTTAAATCCGAGCTATTCTGTGGCTGAATATTGTAGCTCAAACCGAATATGTTTCAACGGGACGATTTTATTTCCGTTTATAGGTGTGGTTTTGATATTTACGACAATTATCGCAGTCCTGATATTTCTTCCAAAAACAAAGCTAAATATCTCAATCGTAGCTTTTTCAATTCTAGCTGTCCTCACGCCATTGACGACTAACAATATGGAGTCGTACTATCGCTATATTGTCACAGCTCCAGTTTATTTTTTGCTACTTCCAGCGCTTTTAAATTCTAAATTAAACAGAGATTGGTACACAGCTTTAATCGTAATCTTAGCAGCAATTCAAGGCATATTAATGATGTTTTTTGCCAATATGCAGTGGATAGTATGATGTTTAGGTCTTTCTAGTCCCAGCTATCAAAATACTTAAAACACTCAAAAATTTAGCCATGATATTTAAAAGATTTTTCTTGATCTTGTTTTGGCTGAGAGCTCTTTGGCGGTAGATAGCAAATCTAAGCACAAATAATCGCCCTAAAACCTCATATTTAAAACCAATTGTCTTAAGTTCTGGCAAAATTGAGCTCATAAAACTTATGGTATGTTCAAATAATTCCAATTCAAAACCATCACTTTTGGTCATTTGCTCGGCAAATTGTCTGTAAATATAGTAGATTTCAATCGGCTCAAATTGGATTTTACCATATTCTTTAAAGTGAGCATTGATATTATCCAAAACAAAAGCTGTGTCCTCACCTTTATTTATAAAACGATACTTAATATTATATTTACGGATTAAGTCAATTCTCCAGAAATAGTTGATTGGGGTCACGCTCCAAGTCGGAAATACCAACAAATTTTCGAGATTGTTCACTTTTGGTAAAAATCGCTGAGAACTGGCAAAACTATCGTATTTTCCGTCTGAATACGTTTTTAAAAGACCGTGATTGATATAGTGCTTAGGTCTGTGTTTCAGTGCTTCGAAAGCTTTTTGTAAATAATCTACCTCCAAAAAATCATCTGAATCTAAAACCATAAACCTCTCACCTTTGGCTTCCTCTAATCCTCTATTTTTGGTTGGTCCTAAGCCACGATTGGCTTGGTGTATTTTTCTAAATCTAGGATCTGTCCCGCAAACATACTTAAAAATTGCTTCAATATCGAAATCGACATTGGTTTCAATCAGTTCCTGTTCGGTTTTAGGGCGATCTCCAACTCCAGGACTGCCGTCATCAATTATTATGCACTCAAAATCAGTAAAAGTCTGATCTTTGATCGATTGCAGGCATTTTTCAAGATAAGGTTCGGTTTTATAAACTGGTATTACAATAGAAAAATAAGGCACAGGAGAAGTAAATAGTTAAAAGAGGTTTATCGTAGAGGCGACCACCATGTCGCCATATCAAGATTTATAAATACATCGAACTTATATTTGGTCAATATTATTCAAAAAATCCATTTAACTTTCCAGTTTGCTGCCCGTGAATTCTGATGCGTGGTGTAGCAAAAAGACTATCTAAATCAATTGTTTTGTTATGTTGGGGTTCGACTGTAGTTGCAAATTTATACCCCACTTCTTTAGCTAAATCTTCAACTTGTTTATTGTAATGACCATATGGATAGACGATTTGAGTTATTTTTATGTTAAGTTTGGTTTCAAGAGTGGATTTACTTTGCATCAATTCTTGATAAACTTGACCTGTGTCTAAAGTCTCGCCGCTATCAAATTTTGAACAAAGATTTTTATCATTAGGTTTATCAGGATTGGTGTTATTTATAGCTTTTCTGGTGCGATAAGATGGATAGGATGGAGAGAGATAGCAATGACTGACACTATGTGAGCTGATTCCCATACCAGCATTCACCATATTTTGGATATCATCCCACGACATATACTCACTTGTACCCACAACGCTCGTAATTATAGCAAAATCACCCTTAAAACCATATTTTTGAAGCAGAGGAAGGGCATTGATAAAATTATCTTTATAGCCATCATCAAAAGTAAGCATGATTGGATTGCTCGGAAGATTAAGATCGCCATCCAGGTAATTAGCAAAGTCAAGACTGGTGATTGAGTTATAATTATTAGCTTTTAAGTATTTTAATTGTTCCTCAAAAATGCTTGGTGAAACTCTTAGATCAATTCCAATTTTATCACTCGACTTGGTGTGTTCTAGCGTATCGATGTGATGGTACATTAAAATCGGCAGCTCAAGGGGTTTAGAAATGCTATTTGGTTTACTTGATGTAAGTTTGCCGATACTGGATTGTGATTTAAGTTCATTTACATGCTTTGCATCTGCTTTTATACTTGAAAGGGGAGATAAAATCAATGTAAAACTAAAAAGTATGTGAAGAAAATTTATGAATAAAGTCGAGGGAAACATTTTAAGAGTTATTTGGTTAAAGTTATATTGTCTGTGACTCCAAGCTGAACGTCATTATTTATATCAATTGAAGTTGTGTAAACGCCTGCTTTAGCTGCTTTTGTATCGAAAGTACAAATTAGTGATCCTATTCTTTTTGCGTTTTCAGTGAGTGGTTCACCTACACAAACCGATAAGATAGACCCTAAATTGACTTGTGATCCTGCTGGTGAAACTAGAGAATATTTTACCAAAGGTATTTGATCTTGAGTGGTTGTTGTCACGAAGGCAAGTTTACATTGTATTTTTTCGCCTATTTTAGCAGTATATTTATCACATCTTTCATCAAGAACATCATTTGAGCTTAATTTTGTTGCTGTTTGATCTGTGGTAGAAGCGACAGAAGTTGATTTAGTTTCAGGGTTTTGGTTTACAGTTGGAACTGGCTGATTTTGAGCTTCCAATCCTTTAATCGAATCTAAAATATCAGAAAGTTCTTTAGTTGTACTTGGTTTAGTGCTTGATTCAATTGTAACTGAAGCTAAACGATTTGGATCTTGATTTGGTGCAGTCGGGTCGCTAAAAGTAGTTTTAGTGAAATTGAAACCGTGGCTTGACTCGCAACCAATAATTTTACTTGGATCCAACTTTGACTCATTATTTAAGCCTGCCTGGTCATTATTAAACGCAATAGCATCATTAAACTGTTGAGTTCCTTTGGTGAAAAAATCAGATTTTAGAATAAATATATTTCTTGAATTATTTGAAGTTAGATCTGATACTAAATTCCAGTTTTTACTTATATCTTGGACATATTGTTTAGGATTATCTTGCTTTGAAGGCCAGCAACCAAATCCAGCACCACCAAAACCTTCGTATTCAAATTGTATGCGCATAACCTCCTGATTTGCACTATCAATGATTTGTATGTAAGTAATTGGTGCATTTTCTGCAGGTGAAACAGTTGGGTATTTAAAATCAAGTTTATAGCTACTTGGGTAATCAAAGCTAAAATTAGGAAACAGGGGATTTTTGTAGGTTATTAAAGCTGGGGTAGTAGGAGTTGGTGCTTGAGAAGGTTGGTTAGCATTTGGAGACTGAGTAGTCTGACTTTGATTTTGGGCTTGGTTTGATGTAGTATTTTGCTTATAAAAATAAAAAGAAATGCCTCCGATTAGGATTATAATTATAGTTGCAACTAAGGCAATAAATGTTTTTTTGGACATGGAAAAGATTGAATTTATAATAAAAATGAACTTGCTTTAGTTAATCTTTGGGTTGCCTATCTGTCAATCTTGATATTTTAGAATTTTTTCACTTTAAATACCTCAAGTGACTCTTTTTGACTCCTAGGATATTCTCGAAGACACGCCAGACACTCTTTTAGAGTCGGTGCAGACTCTTTTGTTTGTATATTTGACTTAATCTTAGGACTTCCTCACTTTACATAAATCAAAAAATATAACTGTGTATTACTACACACAACTAACGTGTGATTTGTTATGAAAACTACTAGACAAATTTACTGTCAGTATTTGATCTCAAGTCAGAC
>Ga0316610_1000308_pt1 | contig 12335 bp, 12 predicted proteins | sample MIS2017111B_MG_FD_207677 | JGI IMG/M metagenome (GOLD analysis project Ga0316610, IMG submission 207677) | Microbial mat bacterial communities from Middle Island sinkhole, Lake Huron, Michigan, United States - MIS.2017.111B | ecosystem: Environmental > Aquatic > Freshwater > Lake > Sediment... | reverse complement strand
GTAACTTTCATTTCTGAATTTACAAAATGTACCACCCGATTAAAAAACAGCGAATATTCATGATTTAAGGCAATTCCAGCTGCCATTTTTGGCGAAGCAGTTCCAGTAAGAATAAGAGGAGGCATAAGGTATTCGTTATAATCACGATATTATGAGCGTTTCATGTAGTCTTCAATTTCAGCATATTTTTCTGCAGAAATAGCACCAGTTAATTGGTAGTAATCAAACAACTCTTTTGAAGTTAACGCTGAATGCAAAGTATATCCTTTCTGGGCAAGTTCTGCTGAACCACCTTGCTCTCTATCGAGTAGCACAATAACGTCTTTTACCACCAAACCCTCGGCTTCAAGCGACTGAATTGTTTCAATTTTACTTGCTCCTTGGCTAATAAGGTCATCAACAAGAAGTACGGTTTGCCCTGCCTCAAACGTACCATCAACACTGCCCCCTACCCCGTAATCTTTCTTTTTTCCCCGAGGCAAAATAATAGGCATTTTCAGCTCCCAACCAAGCACCGCACCCAGGGTTGAAGCTCCTTGCGGAATGCCTGCTACTAAATCGAAATGAAGATTTTTAATAAGTGTTTGATACAACTGAGTTGCTAAACTAAGTGCGTGATGGTTCGATTGCAACACTCGCAAATTAATGTAAAATGGCGAAAGTGGAGCATCTGGCTGAGTTTGATGAATTTTCAGTTTAAACTGACCAAAACGTATGGCGTTTATATTCAAAAGGGCGTTTGCAAATTCTTGTTGAAGTTCAGTCATAATAATAAAAATGGACAAAAAAAAAGAGGCCAAAACGGCCACTGATATTCTTAATTGATGCTATCGCGAGAAACAAAAAACAGCAAAAAGGTTAAGAACATACTGAAATACATTCAAAAACAAAAAAGGTTTTTTCGTCAAGGGGAAGTGGGATATTTGGGATAAAATGAGACTGACCAAGCAAGTCGTGGTATAGGTTGAGATTTCTAACACTTCGCTTTATAAGTGGATAAAAGTAGGCCTTTCTTTTATTATTTTAGGATATTATGTTTAGTTGCGTTTTATTTAGGTGCGGTGTGGGTTTGCGGGTTTTTTCGTGGGTGGGCTTGTTTTGTAATGTCTGGAAATGGGAGGGGTTTGTGGGGGGTTATGAGGTAGTATAAGGGTTTAGATAAAATCAGAAAATTAAATCATAAAACCAAGCTATTGCTTGCCAACCTCCATATAGTCCGCCAACAAATATTAAGATTTTAAAAGCCCAAGAAAACAAAAACCATAAAACCTCAATCAAAGTTAACGGTAAAAGTATTAAATTAAAAAACGGAAAGAAAAAACATCTTTTAACCCAAACCCACGGTTTTAGATGATTAAATTTAACATCGTTTTGATTATTTTCTAATAAACCCAGTATTTCAGAAAATCTATCTAAAAAAGTTTTTGTCGCCTTTTCTTCAATTAAATCTGGAGCGTGTTTTAAAATGTTAAAATTTGATTTTCAGTAAATCCTAGTGTTTTGAGAATACAGTATTTGGTAATTTTTCTAAATGCAAAGAAGCAATAAAAGGAAGATATCTCCCATCTATATTTTCGCCCTTGTTTTAAATATTTTTTTCTATCTTCTGTTTTAGATATTGTATTATACCCAAAATTTAATTTGTGGAAATCTGCATGAGCTAAATCATTTCTTATATCAAGAATAATTGTTACAATGTCTTTTTCAAAAAGACTATTAAGAAAACTACTCGATTCTATTAATTCAGAAAATAAATCATCAATTTTTGGTTGAAACTCTTCAAATGTTATAAACCTTTTAAAATCGCAGTTATCACATTTATATTTAACCACTTTGTCTTTGTATTTTTCGTTATAAATTTTTCTTTTGATTTTTTGATTTCTCTTCAATGCAACATTCAGATAATTTTCTATCGCCTGAAAGTTGTTAAAAATCAAGTTTTCTAAACCTCTGTTATTATTTTTTAAACTTTCAACAGACCAGCCATACAAAGCTAAATACTTCTCTCTATTTAGCCACCAACGGTTCATGCTTGAAACTAAAAATTTACAGCAATCATAAGTATAAATAATTTTGTGGGCTTCTACTTTTTTATTATCTCCTATGGCTTTTCTAAAAATTAAATCAATAGGCTTATTATCTATAAAACCAGTAACTGATTGAGTATAAATTGGGCTGTTAAGACAAAAAGAAAAATATCTTTCCAAAAAAGCTTGCAACCTAAATATCTCTTCTTCTGTAATAACTCCTTTATTTTTTGTAATATCAATCCAAAAGTCCTCAGTAACATCAATTTTAAGTTGATTTTTTTCAAACCGCTGACTTCCTGTTGGGTAATTTGTTACTCTACTACAAATTGTAATTTTATATTTATCTAGCCAAAACGACAATATTTCTTCTTTTTCGTTATGATAATTTATTTGGTATATTGTTTTGTTTCCATCTTTTGGGTCTGGAAATGCAACCAACTGTGAAAGTTTACTTTTATTAGCAAAAAATAATGATAAATAATCAATTCTAAATCTGACTTTATCAAAACCATCTTGTTGGCTTTGGATAGCATCTTTATGAATTACACCAAAATCAAAACCATTGTATGTTGAATATTTAGAGCTTTTTTGTTCATTTAAGTTTTTATAAGAGCTAAAAAATTTAAAATAACCAAATTCACATTTTCCAGCTACCCAATCAAATTCAGGTATTTCATCGTCATTATTAAATTTAGTTTTAATTTTTGATATTTTTTTGTTGTTTTCTTCCTTTTGAAGAGAAATAGTACTAAAACTATCTTTCCTATAATAATAAGTTAGATTAGACGTTAAGTTGGTTGGATCAATTATATCAGTTGCAATCGGTTCTCTTTTTATATTTAATAGCTTGTCTTCAAAAGGATCCGGTGTAGAAATTTCAACTTCTCCATTTTCAAAAATTTCTAAAGTTCCTGAGATTTTTTTATTAGGGTTTGAGCTTGCCCAAAACTCTGCCAATACTCTTTGATTTGTTTGATAAAAAGCCATACAATTTTAATTTTACAATTTATAAAGCACCCTAACCGACCCCTCAATCTCACCATCCACCCGCTCCGCTTCTTTCTCAACCTCAATCACTTTCCCCTTCTGCTCTTCAAAATAAGCCATAAGCTCACTTTCAGCGGACAAACCACCAATCACAGCTTTTTGTTTTTTGAGTTCATCTAGGAAGTCGGCAATTTCTAGCTTGTGCCAGTTTTTGAGTTTGGTTGAAATGGTGGTGGGCTTGTATTTGGCTGTGATAAGCTTTAAAAAGCTATTTGTTAGGTTTTGACTATTGGCTTTTAATTCCATTATTTGATCCACCATCTCGGCGATTTGGGCTTGCTCTTCGGGAGTGGCGATGGGAATTGGTAAGGACTTAAACTGGTCAACTTTTATTTGTGGGAAAAGATCATCAAATTCATTGTTTTTATATTTGAAATACCAACCTAAAACTTTACTATTCAGACACGCTAAAATATATTTTGTGTTTAGTTGTTTTTCTTCGTTTAAAGCTATGTAAAGCGATTGATCTATGATGAACTTTTTATCAGTAAAAGTAGCAATTAAATTTTCAGAAGCTGGTATTTTTCTTAACAAAATCCTTTCTCCTTCAAAAAATTTAGGCTTTCTTGGTTCTGCAATCCATTGACCATAACTTACAAATTCATTTTGCCAATTACTCTCATAACGATCAATGTTTTTACCCCTCAACTCTGGTACAAAAGTTTCATCTTTCTTAAAACTGGCGTTAAATCTTGATTCGTCTTTATCTTGCTGAGTTTGAGCTGGCTTGCCTTTGCCTACTTGATACTCTTTGATACCTGTTGAAACCTCTAAAATATCGCCTATTAAAACTGACACTTCTTCCATTTTATCAATTATCTTTCTATTTCCAACATCCAAATTTATATCAAATACAAACCCTTTATTTTCAAGGAAAAGTGATTGTTTTACAAAGTGTCTAAATTCATATTTTTGCTTAACAAAATGACCAATTTTAATTTCATGTTCAGGATTTGGATTGCATTTTTTAACTATCAATATGACTGTATCCACATTTGCATCTTCAAAAACACTATTTCCAAGTTCTACTATTCCTTTAATCTCAGTATTTTTAAGTAAAAACTCTCTAATTTTTGGTACAAATACATTTCCAAGCCAAGCATTTGGAATAATAAAACCAGTGTAGCCACCATTGTTTAAAAGTTTAATCGCTTTTTCAATAAACAAAATATAAGTATCAAGCTGATATTCTGCCGTCTCATAATTTTTGTAAAAATATTCTTTTTCTTTTTCTGTAAAATTACCATTTTTAGCATTCACATACGGTGGGTTCCCCACAATTACATCAAAAAGTTCTGAATTTGATTTGACAAAATTTAAGCTTTGTTTAGAGTTGGGCTGGCTGGCTGGCTGGCTGGCTGGCTGGCTGGCTGGCTGAGTTGAGTTGAGTTGAGTTGAGTTGAGTTGAGTTGAGTTGAGTTGAGTTGAGTTGAGTTGAGTTCATTTGTGGCATAAATTAGAGGTTTTTAAGTTTGGTTTGGTTTCAATAATTGACAAGAATCAAGAGTTATTATAGAATTTGGTTACAAACTCCACTAACAAGTAGCCCATTGCTTCTTGAAGAGGGGGAATTAAGTTTCCCGGCGAAAGCTGCTCTCCATAGGTGGAGTATTTTTATTGTCTAAATTTTTTTCTGATTCTTTGTAATTCCTAATGATATTGTCAGTTATATCATGTTTTGAAAAAGTCTTACTCTCTAAAAAAGAAAATCCTACATCTTCATTTTTAACAATTTTTCTATTTACAGTCCAAGTAAAATAGTCGGCCAATTGACAGCAATAATCCGTTTTATTATCTACCCAGTAAATATTCAAACTTATACTCAACTCTTCGTTTTCAAAAAAATTATTTACAGTGTCTTCTAAAACCCTTGTTAGCTTAATTGTTTCTTTTTTGGTAAAAATAGAAGATAAAACAAAATTTAGCTGAAAAGAGTGATTTTTATAGTTTCTTTTCAGCATTTGCGAAATCGACTTTACATACAAAAATACACTAAGGTTATAAATCTCAATTAACCAACCACTCTTAATATAATTCAAATTTTCTGTCTTTTCCTTATAATAAGGTGGTAAATTATAGAGTAATTTTCCTTTATCAAGATAAAAAAAGTGAAAACCATTAAACTTCAAATTTTTAATAGATAAACGCTTGTAAAATTCTAATCTAACTATTTTTGGATCATTTGTTGCGTGGAAAAATTCTTTTATGGAATGATTGTCTGGGGCAGATAACCAAAGATTATATTTTACTTCTGAAATAGCTTTTGAAATTTCTGTAGGTTTCCCTGATATCAGAAATCCCAGTCCAAAAATAGGGTTAGACTTATCTTCTAGGCTAGACGTTCCTGTTTCATCAACAAAAATCCAAATATTATTCTCTTTATTGTTCATAATTTTTTTCTATTTTTAGCAAATTATTTTCCATCATCATGTCTTAAATACCCAAACTCTTTCCCCCAATCAAAAGCCAAATCTCCAGCAATTTCAGGGTCATCAATAAGTGAATTTCCACACTTCACATTTTCATCAAGATTGTTTAGTTTCTGGTCTTTTTTGGCAGTTTTAAGCCATAAAGATAGTTTTGCAATTTCCACACTTTCAGGCTGGAGGTCAACCATGAAAATATTGTTTTTTAGAATGGATTTATCCACTGTGGTTTCGTCTCCCACAAAGTTTTCAAAACCTTGTTCTATGGCAAGCTCATTTTGTTTTTTAACATATTGCTTAGTTAAAAAATTATGCACCTGATTTGGAAACGCACCGCTTCCACCCGCTGGGTCTAATACTTTAATTTGCTCTAATGACGACACGGTGGTCGTCTCTACATTTTGATCTGCAAGCCAACTTCCTATTGTTTCGCTCACAATGTAGTCGGTGATATATTCGGGGGTGTAGTAAATACCATCTTTCTTGCGTTTGCTCTTTTTCTTGTCGGTGGTTTCTCCTTCAATCTCGCTTTTTATCTCCTCGATGTCGCTTATACTTTGCTCAAAGATATGACCTAAAATATTTACATTTAAGTCACTTTCAAAATCATACTCAGCTAGTTTAATTAAATCCTGCCAAATACTGTCTTTTATAATTAGGTTGTTTAGTTCGGTGTCTTCGGCAAAAAGTCCACCGTTGAAAGCGTTAATTTTTGGGTACTCGTTACCTTTGTCTATGGCTAAAAATAGCCCTTTGAAGAAATCCCATATTTTGGTTGGAGTTGGTAAAATAGTGTTTCTTGCCTGTGTGTAGGTGTTTTTAACTGTGCCGTTTGGAATTAAAAAACCATCTTCGCAAAACATTACAAAAATGAGGCGATCAAGAATTTTTTGAGATTTTTCAACTAAAATGTGCTTGTTAGCTTCGGGGTTGTTTTCTACTAAATGTTGAAATAAATTCAACCGTCTTTGTTTGTAATCATTGTAAAAGCGTTTGGTGATTTGCTCCTGCTCGGCTTCGCTTTGATTAATGAGGTTTTCTAAAAGACTTTGTTTAGTGTCGTTTTTAAGTAAGGTTTGTTTTTTCAGTAAAAATATAAACTCATCAAGCTTGTCTTCTTTTTCGGTTAGCTCTCTTAAAAAGTATTCTTGGTATTCGGTTTGTTTGGTTTTGAGGGTGTAAATTCTAAACTCTAAAAAGTTACCTACAACTCCAATTTCAGCACCAACTTTTCCCATATAATCCCACATTTGAGACACTGGTGTTTCTCCAGCTTTACCTTTGTCTAGGCTTTTGGTATCAATTCCTTTCCATTCAATGGCTATTTCTACATCTCGCCCTTTCTCTGTCTGCAAGCCTAAAACTCCGTCAATGCTTCTACCAAAGGAAGTAGAATATTCAAACTCTAAATTCTCGTGTAGTTTATAGCCTAAAAGCTCAAATAATCTTTGTAAAAATGGTACTTTCTCGCTTTCCTCCTTTTTGAATTTACCTGTTTCTATGCGGTTCAAAGTATCCTTAAGCAAGGCTTGTAAATCTTGTTTTGTGGTACTGGCTACCTCGTGCCTATGCTTTGAAATAGTATCTTGTAAAAGTCGTTTGTTCAGAAGTGGCATAATAAAAATGAGTGAGTATTCGGAGTGCAAGTTGTATGCAAAAAGACCTTTAAAGAATGGAGGCTCAGCTTTATTTTGTCAATATATAATTATCGAATTTACTCCCCACCCTTATTTCACAAGCTTACAACACTTTCAATTTCCTCTTTAGAAGGAAGACACTTAGCAAATTCAGGCTCAAACTTAGTTGTTTTTAGCTCTATTACTACAAATCTTTTAAGAATGTACTTGTTTTTAAATCAAAATTCAACCTATTTGTGAGGTGGTTATTAAACATAATGGTCTGTATCTCAATATATCTTTATATGTTTTTATTTCTCAACTTAACTCCCAGTAAGAATACACAATCTTCACATTTCCATACAAAAAATAATACTTGATTCAACGCTCTAAGCGATTATTTCTAATAGACTAGAAAACCAAAAACTTTCTGAAAGATACGGGTTTAAGTGTGGAGGAGATTGAGTTTATAGAAACCATGATCAAGTCGATGAATTAGACACTAAACGTTACACTTGATAACATATAAAATATTGTAATTAATTAGGTTATAAACCCATCACTTAAAAATGGATGAATATGAATAAACCAAATAAAAACAGACAATATTCTGGTTATATAAATGTAATAATTTTAGGGTTAATCTTTTTTGGTTTCCCACAAGTTGAAAAGCCCCTTATTGAATTTGCCCAAACTCAAATTAATAATTTAGGAATTCTGGCTCCAGTTGGCTATATTTTATTTGGTATTTTTGCCACTGTAGTTGCTCCTATAGGTCTTGGACCCGTAAATATTGTACTACAAAGAGCTTTTGGATTTTGGCCTTCTGTATTCTATTTTTGGACGTATGAAACAATTGGTTTGTCTATAAATTTTATACTATCAACATATTTTGGAAAAAAAATAATTAAATACTTATTTTACGCAGGAAACAACCAAATGATGGAGGTAGACCCTTTAACAAAGCTTTCTTCCTACATGCTTAATAAAAGTTACTTATCTGCTTTTGTTATTATGCTTGGCTTTGGTGGGGAATTAATAAGTTATTTAGCTGGATTATCAAAATTAAGCTACTTCAAATTTCTGTCTATTATTATTTTTACAAATTTTATTAACGCGTTGCTTTTTGTAGGAAGCAATTTAACCATTGGTACAAATAATAGTCTCTACTTTTATATTAATACCGTTAGTTTTATTATAACTTCCCTGCCTTTAATAATAGTATTTAGAAAGGAAATTTGGTCTTTTATTAAACAAATAATTTCTGTTTACCAAACCTATAAGCAAGAAGAGGCAGATTTTAAGCGTGCCGTTAGCCAGTTTAAGAGTAAAGAATCAGAATTTGTTGAGTTCAGTAATTTTTATATAAACCAAATAGAGAGAGATATTCAATTTAATGTAAAGTTTTTGGATAAAATTATTTCAATAAGTAATGAAGATGATGATAGCGTAAATAAGGCAAGGCAGGAAGCTATAGTGAGTGTAATTAAAGAAGGCAGAAAGAAGCTTGTAAAAGCTAAAATAGATCAAGAAACTATTAACACATTATATCAACTTTCTCAAGAAAAATTTCTTAGTCCAACAATAAAAATTCCTGGGCAAACTACACCTCAGTAGAAAGTTTAATTTTACCGTGATGAATGAATTAAGGTTTTAAGAGCATTTAACTCTATACAGATACTACAACCCCACCTTTCTTGTGCCCATTTTCCACATATTTGTGAGCTTTTGAGATATCTTGAAAATCAAACACTTTATCCACACAAGGTTTCAATTTTCCCTCAAGAACCATTTTCGTAATGAGTAGCAGCTCATCTTTTTTTTCTGAAGCTGTACCAGTAAGAAATCTTTTTCCGTTCTCGCGTTCTTTCTTCGCAAAGAGCTCTTTAAAAGTTGCTACAGCTTGTAAAAATGTTCCATTGTTATTGAGCAGATGTTTAAAATCATCAAATTTCAAATTTCCTACAGTATCAAAAATTGCATCATATGTTGTGGAAATAGTTTTTAGATCAATACTTTTGTAATCAATTGTTTCAGCAGCTCTAAGAGATGTTACAAAGTTAGAATTTCCTTCGCTACAAACACCTGTAACTACCAAACCCATAGCTTTGGCAATTTGTACTGCGTTCGATCCAACAGATCCAGATGCACCGTTTATTAAAATGCTTTGATTAGGTTTTAACCCTGCCATATTTAAAAAGTATAGTGCGGTACTTGCTCCAAAAGGAATACTAGCCGCCTCTTCAAAACTTAAATGTTCAGGCATTTGAACAATGGCATCGCTTTGACGAATACAAGCACATTCAGCATTTACATTAAAAACTCTAAATCCAATCACGTTGTCACCAACTTTAAAATCTGTAACTTCGCTACCAATTTCCTCAATAACTCCACTAAACTCCGATCCTAAAACTTTATTTCTTGGTCCGAAAATTCCTAAAGCTAACTTCGCTGGAATTGCAAAACCTTTAGGAAAATTGGCACTTCGTATTCGCACATCTCCCGAAGTTACTCCAAAGGCTTTTATTTTTACTAACATTTCATTTGGTTTTGGAGTTGGTTTTACTGTTTCAATAATTTGAATTACTTCAGGGCCTCCATACTTTGTAACAATTGCTGTTTTCATAAAAAATAAAGAATAGGTTTTTTGATATAATTTTTCACATTCAACTAAAACAATCGTTTAATATTAAGTCAATAAAAAAAAGACTCGAATAAAAAAATGAATACATATTAAGCTAAATTTAGCGTATTAAAAGTAACTACGCTTGCTAAAAATACAACTTTTACTAACATTAACACTTGTATCAGATATAACATTAAATGCATATTTATGTCTCAATTATACCTTCCCACTTACACTTTAAAACCAGCAGGGAAAAATATTTGGATCGTTGATGGCCCCGTAATTAGTTTTTATGGGATGCCATTTACCACAAGAATGGTGGTGATAAAGCTAGAAAGCAACGAACTTTTGATTCACTCGCCAATAAACTTAACACATAGTCTGAAACAAGAATTGGATTCTTTGGGAAAAGTAACATACCTAATTTCACCAAATAAAATTCACTATTGGTATATCGAGGATTTTCAAAAAAATTATCCAGATACAATTACTTTTGCCAGTGATGGGGTACAAGAAAGGTCTAAAAAAGCTGGTAAAAATATCCGCTGGGATACGCAATTAAATGGTTTAGTGCCAGATTATTTTGCAGATCTAGAAATTATTCCAATGAGTGGAAATAGATTTATGACCGAGTACACTTTTTTCCATTTTCCAAGCAGAACCTGGATAGTAACAGATATTATTGAAAATTTTGAAGTCAATAAGATAAACTCATTTTTTAGAATAATTGCATCTTTAGGTGGAGCTTTAAGTCCAAATGGTGGTACAACCAGAGACCAGCAAATGCTATTTAATGGTAATCACCATTTACTAAGAAAAAATATAGAGCGGGTAAAAGAATTAAAACCAACACAAATTATTATGGCTCACGGAAAGGTTTTGCAAAGTGATATTGATAGAGAGTTGGAAAGGATTTTTGGGTGGGTGTATTGATCAATCAAATAACCTAAATAAATAAAATGGTATGAAATAATTGTTTGACGAAACATTCAAGCTGTGTTTACAATATGCAGTAATATGAACTACACACCGAAATTTCAGCTTTTTGAATTAGCGCAACATACAACCACTGGCAAATTGTTTGTGGTTACCGAAATTCACTATACGAGTGTAAAAAATTGGTTTGGGAAGGTAACAAATTACCAGTTTGAATATAATGGTATTGCTGAAGATAAGTTAAAATTGGTACTCAGTGCGTTTGATGCGTGGGAAAAAGGAGTTCTTTCCGATCCAAAATTGTTCTCGCCAAAATAATAATGCAATGACTATAAAGCATTAGCAACCTATACACAAGCTTGACAAATAGCTGCTTATTTTTTACTCTCTAATAAGATTCTTTATCTCTATTTTTCTTTATTATTTGTTAATTGTTCATTATAATTTAATGTTATGTCTTTAGTTCCAATGGTTATTAAGCGAGGTTTTGATGGTGAACGCTCGATGGATTTATACTCACGATTGCTTGATGAACGCATTGTTATGCTTTCCGAGGATTTCAACGATACCATGGCAAGTATTATTGTTGCTCAGCTTTTATATTTACAAAGCGAAGATGCAACCAAGGATATTACCATGTATATCAACAGTCCAGGTGGTTCGGTAGTTTCCATGTGGTCAATTATTGATACCATGAATTTAATTAAGCCAGATGTTTCAACTATTTGTGTTGGGCTTGCAGCTAGTGCAGCTAGTTTGGTTTTAGCTAACGGAGCAAAAGGGAAACGTTACGCCCTGCCTCATGCAGAAATTATGATTCATCAACCGCTTGGTGGTGCAAAAGGACAGGCAAGTGATATTGAAATTCAAGCAAAAAGTATTATGAAAACAAAACATTTACTGCACTTGTTTATGGCAGAAAAAACTGGTCAAACAGTGAAAAAAATTGAAAAAGATATGGATCGTGATTACTTTCTTGATGCTCAAGAGGCTGTTGATTACGGTATTGTTGACAAAATTCTTCAGGCAAAATAGATTCTAATCTATCGTTTTTGTTTATATGAACATGGCTGAACTTGAAACGTTTCTAAAAAAGCAGGCACAACAGTTTTTTGAATTTATTGTTAAGCTATTTTTTGCTTTATTTACCGCTCCTTGGCTTTGGCTTGTTGGTTATGTTTCGGTATTGTCTGTATTTTTTTGGTACAGCTACTATACTGTTATTCAAGAGAAAAAATTATCGTTTTCAAATGGAATTGATCCATCAAAATTTGTTGACTCGGTTTTATTCACTCCAAGTACGCCAGCAAATCCTGTAAGTTATCCTCAATATTATTGGATGGTACTAGGCTTTGTGTTCCTTAACCTTATTCTTTCAGTCCTTTTTCAAGAACAGTTTACAAAAAAATTCTTTATTACTCTTTTTTGGGCTTCTTGGTTTGTGTTGCTTATATTTACCATTGCCGCATTTCCTTTATTTATAGGGGCTATTGGGTAGTAGATCGTCTCGTTTTTACTCTGATATTCACCGATTATCATTCTGATACTCCCACCGTCATCCTTGAATTTATTTCAGGATCTAAAAAACAGATTATCGTGATTTCAACCACACCAAGTGTATTGACAATAAGCCTAAAATATGATACAAAGTGCT
>Ga0316610_1000307_pt1 | contig 12336 bp, 14 predicted proteins | sample MIS2017111B_MG_FD_207677 | JGI IMG/M metagenome (GOLD analysis project Ga0316610, IMG submission 207677) | Microbial mat bacterial communities from Middle Island sinkhole, Lake Huron, Michigan, United States - MIS.2017.111B | ecosystem: Environmental > Aquatic > Freshwater > Lake > Sediment... | reverse complement strand
GTTTTGAAATATATGCCAGTATTCTAACTTTTATTCAGACCTGTAGAAAACAAGGTCAAAATATCTATACTCAACTACAGAAAATCTTTAACTTAGAGAGTCCAGATCTAGTATGGGAGTAGGTTGGACTGGGTAGGTACAAAAAATTTCTTGTGGCAAGTGGATTGAAGCTTGAGTTTGTTTAATTTATCAAATTTTACTCCAAACTCCCCCACAGACAATCAAACATAAATTTAAAGGTTTCAGCAATGACCGGATCAGAGATCCATACTGCCCGTGGAAGAAGCGGATTCCAAAGAGTCAAATTGGCTCCACTCATAAAAATACTACCTTTAAAAGGTGGGTGATAATTTAACATTTTTACTTTTCTTAAATATTCTTCGCTATTAAACATCTGATGCTTTTGAGGATCTACAGGACTTGTAATTATCCGAATACTGACTTTTTTCTTGGCGCGTTTTTGGGCATTCCAAGCTATATTTTCAAGACCGATTGCTGAGTGCAGTGTGCTTGCGTTACTTAAAAACAAAATCTCATCTTTAGCTTCGTTGAAAAACCGATCAAACAAATCGATAAATTTATCTTCACCGTCGTATATTTTAATGCTTAAATCTCGGCTATTTTGGAAATATTTTGATAAAAACATGGGCATACTGTCGGCAAGATCGCTGACTAGCCTACCAGTTTGAATATGCTTACTCTTTACCTTTGCAAGTAGCAAATTTGGAGCAATGGCTTTTATTCCTCTTGTATAATTTTTCTCGTATTCTACCAGTTCAGCTTCTTGCATTTTCTGAAGTAGTTCGTATATTTTGACTCGATTGGTTTGGAGTATTTTTACCAGCTCTGAAACACTTAAGTTTGGATTTAGGACTAAATTTGAATATATTTGTCCACAATCCTCAGATAACCCTAATTCTAAAACTGCATTTACTAAAAGTTGCTCTGTCATATGTAAAGTATTTCTTACATTTAAAATAATTTTTATATGTATATATCAAGCACAATTTGTGTCACATGTCAATTTTACTTTCATTTGCTTAGACGAGTGTATTTTTTTGTGATTATATCCATTTTAGTTGAGATTTAATTTCAACTTTTAAATATTTTCAATTATCAACAAATCTTCTATGTCTCTAAAAATCAATTTCAAAATCTTGGGTTTTATCCTAATTTTAGTTATTCTAATTAGCTCAGGACTGTTTTACTGGAATCAAAAACAGGTCAAAAATACTATAAAAATAGGCTACCAAGCCATAAATAAAACTCTTCCAGTTTGGGTCGCCCAAGAAAAAGGATTCTTTAAAGATGCTGGTTTGGATGTGGAATTGCAACTCATGAGTAGTGGAAATCTCGGTATTGAAGCTGTGGTCAAGGGTGATTTACAAGTTCAATACAGCCCTGGATATTTACCTGTTTTACAAGCATTGTCAGTCAGCCCAGATAAATTTAAAATTTTCTCCAACGAAATCAATCAAAATCAAGACTGGGACGGCGTCTACTCCCTCAAAGAAAACAGTGTGAAAAATCTATCAGATCTAACAAATAAAAAGATCGGCGTAATCCCTGGGTCAGCCTCAACAAGCTATATAAAACACAAATTACAGCAAATCGGACTAGATCAAAACAAGGTGGAATATATCCAACTTAGCCCACAAGATCAGATCACTGCCTTGAAAAGTAAGCAAATTGACTCACTTTTTGCCACCGAACCAAACAAAACCATTTTAGAACTTGATCCAAGTGTTCAAAAAATTTCAAAATCCATCTTTTACGAAAACCCAGATGCAGTAATTGCCGTAAATATAATCAATCAAGACTTTCTATCAAATCATCCTGAAGATGCCAAAAAAATCATCAAAGTACTAGATCAAGCTCAAGAATATGTCAAAAATAACGAAACCGAATCCAGAAAAACAATCTCAAAATATATGAAAGTAAACGACGAAGTGGCAAACAAAATGGTTTTAGTGAATTTCACCAAATCAAATCAAATTGACGAGCAAAACCTGAAAAAATACAGTTTGTTTTTGAAAGAAATTGGAGAACTTAAGCAAATTCCTGAACTTGGGAATGTGGTGTATAAGAGCTAGTTAAAAAATCTACTATACTGACTTTTATTGGAGTTGATTTTCTTTTTCAAGCTATCTAAATCACTCAATTTGTCGATTGGTAGGTATTTTTTCAAATCTTCCAAGTACCCCATGGTTTGATTGTAATAATCACTGTAGAAAAAAAATTCGCGATACCTAATAAACCTCTTAAACATCCCCAACGCTTTGACTGGCTCTATTTTATAAATGAGTTGCGCAATCTCGAAACCGGCATCAATATCTTTCTCTTCAGAGAAAATAGTGGCGGCAGTGGTCGCATCTTCTTCATACTGCAAAATACTCAAAATTTGCTGTTTTAGGTTTTTACCCTTTAAAAGTTGGATGATTTTTTGATAATTTCCGTCCCAGTTTTTTGGATATTCTGTTTTTAGTTCTTTGTAATAATTCCACCACTGAGCTTGGAGACTCACGTCATATACCCACTGATCGTTTCCTGTGCATATAAGCCAGATCAAGACTTGCTCCATCTACCCACTTGAAACCGAATCAATATGCTGCTTGGCTAATTTTAAGAAATCCAAAGCTATTTTTACCTCTTCACCATTTTTAAAGTCAAAACCTGATTTTTTTGTATCGAGGTAGTTATAGATCGCATTCAAACCGCTTCTATAGTCACCAATTTCAAAGGAATAATCCCTCAAAATCTCCATGACTTTTTGATTTTTGATGTTTTTTTGAGTCACATTTAGAAATTCTTGCTCCATCTTTCGATTTTTAAACAAATATAGCCAAGTTTCAATATATTTCTCTTCAGGATCCTTTTCCTTGCTAACAAATTTCTCCACCTCATCAATGATTGCTTTGTTTGTAAGCCCTTTACAGCAGTTGGCAAAAAAATTGTAATAGTCTTTTGTAAAACTGATTTTAGGTTTCTCATTAATATATGAGGCAAAATAATTTAAAATATCATCATATATGAAACTCCTATTTTCCCTGGCTTTAAACAGAAATTCGAGTGAAACTTGTCGGTTTTTAGCATCATTTATTTCACTCAAAGCCTTGCCCCACTTCTCACAAGTCTCAAAAAATAGCTTTAAAAGGTCTTTGTGATCGGAGTTGGCTACTTTTGGAATCAAAGTTTCTAGAATAACTTGATAGACTTTTGTGGCTTCAAAATAGTTTTTACCTTTTTCGTATTCCCTAGCTGTGAGCAGGCTTTTATCGATAATTTCGTTGGTGAGCTTGGCTTTAGCTTTATCGTTGATTTTGACTGGAAGACCTTTGATTTGTTTTTTATAGTACGAGAGAGGGTTATTTATCTGGTTTTTGGGTGTGACTAATATTCTGACACGATCTTCTAATTCGGGGTTTGACTCGACTAAAAGTAGTAAAATCTCACGCAAAAAGTCAGCGTCTATATCATAAAGTAAATCATTTAATTTTGCTTTTTTAGGCATATATATCGTCTTTTATGGGGAAAATATATGTAGTTGTATTTTTTGTCAATGGTGGTTTTGTACACCGATAAAACCCTAACTCTCCCCACAGGCCTCCCAAAGCAACTCAAAATTGCTTCTAAAAGTGCTGTTTATGACTGAATCTTCAATCATTATGGCTTTTGGTAAGACGGGATTCCAGTGGATGGATTTGTTGGCGTAGAGGTAGTACGAGCCTGCGCACTGAAACTTTTCTGGAAGCCATCGGACAGTTCTTAGTTGCTCATCGTTAGCATCTTTTTCAACCACTGATTTAAGTTTTGCACTTGGAAAAACTAGCAACCTACTTGGAAAACCTTTTTTATATCTTTGCCTACTCCATTCATTGTGATACTCAAATCCAACCATGTCGTACCATTCATCGGTATTACCAAAAAGGCATATCCCATCTTTCTTATCTAATTCATCTAAAACCTGATTGAATAATTCTATAAACTGACTTTTACCTTCGTAAATCTTAAAATATGGTTTGTTTTTATTGCTATAAAGCTGGGTATTTAGATCAGGTAAAAGCTTGGTAAAATCTTCAATCAATCTACGTGAACGGATTTCCTTGTCACGAAGCTTAGCAATCAAACGTGAAGGTGAATTTAGTGTGATATATCTACCGTATGGCTCTTTAGGAGCTATTAAACCGATTTCAGTGAGTTCTTCGATCGCGGGATAAATCCTAGCTCTTTCCACTGAAAGTAAATCAGCTATTTTGGTGACATTTGGCTCTGTTGTCTCCACACATTTTAGGTATACCTGAATCGCGAATGGACTGAGATTTAATTCCTCTAAAATTGATTCGATTATGTTTATCGACATAAGTGTAAGTATTTTTTATACATTCTAATTTTAACTAAAACTATCTTAAATAAGTTTTTAATGTCAATATTAATATAAGTTATAAATATTTTATACACTATCTTAGACTAATTTGAATTTTTACAGCTTGTTTAAGGTATGTTAAATATTTAAATTTTATGTCTATGTTTTTAAAAAATAAGTTTTTGGTTTCCGCTCTTGTCCTAATCGTGCTTATATTTGGCTCTTTCGTCATTTATAAATTTTACAACGGTCAAAAAGCTGAAGTTTCCGGTCAAACAAGTAATAAAGTCAAGGTTGGCTTGGGACCATATGCTAGTAACATCTATATCTATGCTGGGATCGAGCAGGGAATATTTGCACGGCACAATATTGAAATCGATCAAATCAACATAAACACAAGCACTGATGCTATCAACGCTTTAGTAGCCAATAATATAGATTCGACGGGATATTTTTCTCTTGATGTCGGGTTAAATGCTCTGATTTCAGACCCAAATGCTTTTAAGATTTTAGCAACAGGATATGAAAAGGCTGATACTGATGACGAAATGGGAACTTCTATTATCACCAAATCAAGCTCTACAATTTCTAGTTTCAAAGACCTGGAAGGCAAGAAAATAGCAGTCCAGCCAAGTCCTTTTGCAATCGGTGTGTTTAAAAATGTTTTAACTAAAAATGGTGTAGATTTAAGCAAGGTAGAAATCGTGCAAATTGTAGCGTCTGACCAGATTCAAATATTGGAAGCGGGTAGTGTAGATGTGGCTTTTATTTATGAGCCATATGTTGCAATCAGTCAATCCAAAAATTTTAAAATTGTCCAAAGCGGAATTTATACAAAATATTATAAAGATGCACCCGCATTGGCTTTTTTCATATCAAATAATCTTATCAAAAATAAACCCGAAATCTCAAAGCAATACAGAGAAGCACTGACTGAATCAATTGAATACGTAAACCAAAACCGCGAAACCAGTATGAAGCTGTTACCAAAATATATTAAAATCGATCCTGAAATAGCTCCAAAAGTTAAAATTTTTACCTTTGATGACCCAAATAAAATCAACATTGAAAATATTCAAAATTACGCTGATTTTTCTGCTACTCAAGGTGTTTTGAAAGCTAAAGTCGATGTTAAAGATCTGATTTATACACCACGTTAAAAGTAATGCGAAAATTAGCTTTAAAATTTGCAGTCCATTGCAAAAAATCGAGCTAAAATTTGGATTGAGTAGCAGAAATTCAACTTTTCAAAAAAGTATTGATGATTTTTAATGTTACTAAATTGGTATTCACATTACCAGAATAGTATTACTAAAGTGGTATTGAAAAAAATCTCAACACTTCCTACTCCCCTCCCAAAGCAATTCAAACACATTTCGATACATGCTTGCCGCTACCCCATCTTCGATCACTACTGCATTTGGGATAAGTGGATTCCAGCTGATAAATAGCTCACCCATGACATGAAATGAGCCTGAAAAGCTTATTTTATCTGGTAAATAGCGAAACTCTCTAAACTGACTACTATTTTTATCTTTATTTCGCTCTAGATACAAAGCTGGGCTGGTGGTTAAAATCCTGACTTTACTTTTATTTTTTACTCTTTTTTGAATAAAAGTATCTGTAAGCCCACCCAAAACATCAATCAAAAGATCGTCGTTTCCAAAAACCAATATTTCGCTTTGAGGTTGACTATATAGCTTATTTAAAAGAGCTAAAAACTCATTTCTGCCTTTGTAAATCCTCACCGTTTGGGAGTTTTGGTCGTGATAAAAATTGTGTAGATAATTTGGTAGTACTTCGGTAAAATTCTTTTGGGCATTTTCAAAGTCATTTTTCTTGATTTCGATTAGATTTAAAACTTTTTCAGGAGATTCTAAAATAATATTTTTGCTAAAATCTTTTTGATATTCCAGCAGTCCAAAACTTTGCAATTCCTCCAAAGAGTTGTAAATATAGTTTCTATGTAGGTTAAAATGCTTGGCAATTTCTGTGATGCTTTGCTTCGAGTTTTCCAAAAGATATATGTAGAGTTTGGTCGAAAGCTCAGATAAACCCAAAAGCACAAGTGATTTTTCTAAAATATTTGATTTCATACTATTTTCTTATGTCAAAAACTATTCTTTACAAGGTATAAATATAATATTCAATCTAGTTTGTCAAGATTTTTTAGCAAACTATTTGTTTTTACATTAAAATTTTGATTAGGTAATTTTACATTCAATGTAATACCTATGTCTAAATTTAAAATAATAACTCTAATTTCTGTAATCGCAGTTTTGATTATTGCCAGCTTTTTATGGTTTACCAGACCACAAGTCAGTAAATCCCAAAAACCAACTTTCAAACTCGGATACCAAAATGTAATTCAGTCTTTGCCAATATTTTTGGCTCAAGAAAAAGGCTGGCTAGATAACCCAAACTGGAAAGTTGAACCAGTGAAAATGGAAAGCAGTAATCAAGTCAACGATGCCCTGCTCAGCAATCAGATCAACCTAACATCCCAAATGAGTATATATCCGCCACTCCTGACTCAAATTAATAACCCGAATAAGATCCAAATATTTGCCACTTCGGATCTTACAAGTGATAAGCCGTTTGACTCTATTGTTACAAAATCAAATTCTAAAATTCAAAATTTAAGTGATTTAAGTGGTAAGAAAATTGGTGTTTTTCCTGGTGTTACAGCCACCAATCAGCTCAAAGCCTTATTTAAAAAGCAAAATATAGACTTTTCCAAAAGTGAGTTTGTACAGTTGGCTCCAAATTTACAACTTCAAGCTCTTTCAAATGGTTCTATTGAGGCTATGCATATGTATGAACCTATGGTTACAACAGCACTTCAAAGCCCAGATTATAAGAAAATTTACGGCTCTGTCTATGCGGAAGTTTTTGATCATAGCCCAGCTGCTGTTTGGGTTTTGTCAACCAAATCAAAAGAGTCTCACCCTCAAGAAATCAAGGAAATCACTCAAATGGTACAGAAATCTTACGATTATACTTTAAGTAACGAGTCTGAAAGTCGCAAAATTGCTCAAAAAGCTTTTAGCTTGGATGAAAATGTGGCTCAAAAAGCACCATTAGGGAAGACTGTTTTCAATGATCAAATAGATCCAAATCGTGTCCAAGGATATGCTGATTTACTGCTTGAACTAGGTGAACTTAAGCAGAAAGTTGAGGTTAAGGATATTATTTACAAAGAATAAATTACTTACAACTCTCCCACAATAGCTCAAAAGATTCCTTATGAGTCTGTATAATACTAGAATTTGTACTTACAATCGCGGTTGGTGGAGGTAAAAGCTGATGAATCACAACTTTGTTTTTGGTTATAACCAAATTGGTTGTCAAGAAGGTATTTTCAGGTAAAAGTCTAATTTTTACACCGTACTTGGCTTGGTCTTTTTGATATTCTCTTGAGATCTCACTATCACTAAAAAGTAGACGAATTTTTAGATTTTTCTGACTTCGACGAATGATGAACTCTTTTGTAAATGCTTTATCTAGCTCAAGCCAGATCTCCTGATTTCCCAAGACTAAATAATCCTCAAAAGGCTCCATATCAGCCAAAAGGTCATTATAGACTTGCTTGATAGCATTCAAACCTTCCCAGTAAGATAATTCATTTTTATCCTTTTTGGTTGTATTTAAGCTGTTAATTTTTGGTATCAAAGACTCTAAAATATGTTTTCTTCGATCTAAAATTTGACTTAAGTTTTCAGGGCTTTGGGCTTTAAATAGCTTTTTCCAGCCATTTAACTCAGTCTGCATCAGATTCAACTCTTGAAGAGCTTCAACCACGGTATAAATCGTGGTTCTTTTTACACCCGAAGCTTTCGACAATTCTAAAATCGTAGTTGAGCCTAGCTCGATTCCAGCCAAATAGACTCTCGACTCGTTTTCACTCAAACCTAGATCAACTAAAGATGAAATTAAATTTAAAGACATATATGTCAGATATTTCGTCAACAAAAAATAGCTTGTTTTATCTTTAATATAAGTAATATAAAATATTATGTCAACTTAAATGACAGATTTTTAAACTTATGACTACTTTAAGATAGCAATAACGCTATTTTATCAATTCATTAAGTTTACTATGTTTCAATCTGTTCGTGCTAAAGTTTTAGCCTTTTTAGTTGCGTTTATCTTTGTGATCGCAGGGGTTTTTATTTTTTCTAATCAAAATAATGCTCCAAAAGATGGCAAGACAGCTCAAAAATCAAACTCTGAGCGCACTCAAATCAAAGTTGGTTATGTCAATGTGGCTCAAAGTCTAACAACTTTTGTAGCCCAAGAAAAAAATTATTTCAAAGATCAGGGCTTGAATGTGGAATTGGTTAAGTTTGAATCCCCTGCTTTGATTCAAGACGCTATTATAAGCGGAAATATCGATGTGGCTGGGACTTCAGGGACTGGAATTGCCGCCATTGCTTTTAGTAAAGACCCAAATCAGTTTAAAATTTTCAATACCTCATATGCTGACAAAGATTATCCTTCTGATGTTTTAGTGGTGGGTAAAGATATTACAGCAAATAGCTTGGCTGATCTAAAAGGTAAAACCGTGGCTATAGTTCCTGGTCCTCAGTTTAAAACCGTGTTTAATTTTATGGCAAAACAAGCTGGATTAAATCCAAGTGAAGCTGGTGGAACTGGTGATATTTTTTATCGTGAATTAGCTGTAACTGATCAACTAACTGCTCTTCAAGGTGGTCAAATTCAGGCTATTTTAGGACTTGATCCAGTCGGAACAAAAGCAGAAGCCACAGGAGTTGGTAAAAAAATCGGGATTAGTCCAATCAGCACAGCATTAGGTTTTAAATTTTACGGTTCTTCTGGCCTAATCAATCAAAAATTTGCTAAAGAAAATACACAGTCAGCTCAAAAAGTCATAAAAGCCTTTGATCAAGCCATTGAAGACGTCCAAAAAAACCCAAACGCTCAGCGTCAGTATCTGGATAAATATCTTGGAATCAAGGAACCTGTACTTTCAAAGGTGGCTTTGCAGGCATATCTTAAGTCTAATGAGCTCAAGGACTCAGATATTCAAGAGATCCAGAAATACTTCAATATATTCCAAGATCAGGGCCTGATTAAGAATAAGGTTGAGGTTAGGGATATGATTTTCAAAAATTAATCTTTACTAATTCTATGAATGAAAATACTGGTGTTGGAAGTGGAAATTATGATCATGCTCCATTCCTCGGTTCAAGGGAATTCAGCAAATCAAATGTTTTTAAAAAAATAGCTGATCGTATTATTGAAATTGATCCCAAAATTTTGGAGTTTGACGATCCAGCTGCTTGTTTAAAGTATATAAATGAAAAGTATGGAAAAGATGGTGAAAGTGAATTCTATAAATTGTTAAATTTAGATACACTTTTTAAAAATTATACCGGTTGGGGAAGTTTTAAATATGGCTATAATATTAAAGATGGTTTTATAGGGTGCTTTGGGGATTTAAAGGCTGCCATAAATACAGAGTTACATAAACCCAGAATTAATAATAAGTATAAGACCACAGAACAGAATCTTATTGATACTATCTTTCCTGAATAAAGTGGTAATTTTGTATCAAATAAACTACATCAAAATCACATTCAAACCTGATATATTAGCCAATTTTTGGTTATTGTCAGGTTTTTGTGTCACTTGGATTGACCAAGGGTGTTTTGTATGAGTTGATTAGGTGTATGTAGTGTGTTTCCAGTAATCAAATCAACCATTGTCGTGCTGAGCAAAGCGAAGCATCTCTTGCCGACTGTTTTATAGATCCTTCGTTACACTCAGGACGACACATTCCATTTTGAAGTATAACAATAAATCGTGAATTATATCGTATGTCCACCATCTCAATCAAAAACCTAAACAAAACCTACACTCAGAAAGGTCAAATATACAATGTCTTTAGTGATTTCAACTTGGAAGTAAATTCGGGTGAATTTGTGACAGTTTTCGGACCAAACGGCTCTGGTAAAAGTACACTTTTAAACTTGGTTGCTGGGCTGGATGAGGCCAACACAGGTAATATTAAAATCGGTGGCAAATCAAACAAAGACTCCAAAGTTGGTTTTGTGTTTCAAAATTACAATGAAAGTATGTTACCTTGGAGGACAGTGGAAGGCAATATCCGATTGGGCGTAGAGGCGACCACCGTGTCGCCATCCCCGAGCGTATCGCAAAGCCAAGGGGTTGCCGCGGCTGCACCTCGCAATAACACAGAACGTACCACGCCCGAAACGAAAATCTCTAACCTCTTAATTCAAACGGGCCTAGAACCAATCAAAAACAAACATTTCTTTGAGCTTTCTGGTGGTCAAAAACAACTAACTGCCATTGCTAGAAGTTTTGCTTTTGAGCCTGAGATTATGCTTTTAGATGAGCCATTTAGTGCACTAGACTACTCCATAACCAAGAAAATGCAACTCAAGATCATGGAAATGTGGCAAGCAAATCCACTAACTATTCTTTTTATTTCACACGATTTAGATGAGGCCATCTTTTTAGCTGATAAAATAGTCATCTTAAGTCCTCGGCCTGCAAAAATTAAAGAAATTATTGAAGTGAAACTACCTCGACCTCGTACACTTGAGATGCTTGAAAGTCCTGAGTTTTTCGAGTTGAGGAAGAAAGTTTTGGATGTTTTTCGCTATGAGTAAGGTTGTGTCATTGCGAGCGTAGCGCGGCAATCCCTTTGCTCAGGCACAAAGCCAAGGGATTGGTTCGTTCCTCGCAATGACATTACAATAAAATTTTAATTCCTATGCCCCAACTAAAATCCCTATTATCCAAACTCCTAGTTCTATTCTTATTTATAACCCTTTGGTCTATCTTAACCGAGACAAAATTTGTAAATCCTCTTTTTTTGTCCACCCCTAAGGAGACTGCAACTGAGTTGCTAAACCTATTTTCCAACGAAAATATCATATCTGATATAATCGCCACTCTCTCTCGGGCGATGATTGGTTTTGGCTTAGCCAGTTTTTTTGGGATTATTTTAGGGTTAATTTTTGGTTATTTCACTCGTATATACGATAGTTTCGAGTTTCTAATTGATTTTTTCAGATCAATTCCAGCCACTGCACTTTTTCCACTTTTCTTACTTGTTTTTGGTATCGGAGACGAAGCCAAGATTGCAATCACTTTTTGGGCTGCTAGTTTTTTTGTGATTTTAAATACTATTTACGGGGTGCGATTTGGGTCTAAAATAAGAGTCAAAGCTGGTAAACTTCTTAAATTATCAAACTTCGATTTGTTTTGGAAAATTATTTTACCTCAAGCCATGCCTCAAATATTTGCTGGAATGCGTGTTGCTCTGTCTTATTGCTTAGTTTTGGCCGTAGTTACTGAAATGTTTATCGGTGGTCGTGATGGACTAGGAAAAAGAATTATTGATTCACAGCTTGTATACAACATTCCGACAGTTTATGCCACGATTTTAATCGCTGGATTTATTGGATATAGTTTAAATTTAGCTTTTAGTTTTATCGAAAAGAGGGTGGTTTTTTGGAATACCTAGCTTGCAAATAGTAAATTTATGTGGTAAGATATTGTTATAATTATGACTGATGGAATAAAACGGCGAGGTGAAAGATCTGGTAGCCAAGCAAGAAGTGTTGAGGCTGTTAGTAGCATACGTTGGCACAAAGCACAAAATATTGGAATAAAATGGGAATCAGATCGAAATCCCACAAGAACCCAAAATGTAGAATTACCTATAGATCACTACCAACATAGATTTAATAATCGAACACTGGAATTGTGGCACCAGCGCGATGTACATCAGTGTGGACCATGTGCAATTCATAATTTATGCGAGGCTTTAGGAAACACTGTAAATTTAACTGCTTTAGGACTTCCTCAAATCACCCAAACACAACTCTAGGATTCCTTAATTCCTCTATCAAGTAATCATCTAGCAGATGTTTCTTAACCTGATAGATAGTTGTCTTTAATTGCCTAGCTTTCTCTGT
>Ga0316610_1000304_pt1 | contig 12423 bp, 11 predicted proteins | sample MIS2017111B_MG_FD_207677 | JGI IMG/M metagenome (GOLD analysis project Ga0316610, IMG submission 207677) | Microbial mat bacterial communities from Middle Island sinkhole, Lake Huron, Michigan, United States - MIS.2017.111B | ecosystem: Environmental > Aquatic > Freshwater > Lake > Sediment... | reverse complement strand
TCTGCATCTCAAATGGCGGGCTGAAAAATGGCGCGATAAAAGCTGGTTTGAAGGGCAGAATTTGCCGCTGACATTCTGGGGTGAACAGTGGCTGGGAACTCTGGGCGGGCTGTTAGTTAAAAAACCCTTATATTTTGATAATTATGAGACCGGCATTCTGTATCGTGAATTTCAATCTCTTGAAGATATTGCAAAAACCAAAGATATATTGGAAGAAATCGTGGCGTTTGATAAGATATTATCGCGCATGAGCATTGAATCAGACGGAATTTCTCCTAGCGTGCTGAATTATAAAAATCTTATCTTAACGATGTGGAGCAGACATTATCTCGGCTTAACAGAAGATGTCGCCGCAATAAGCCTTGAAGATTTCAGGAAATTTTTCAAAGAATTATGGCAGGGCAAAGATAAGCCGAAAAAAATCCGTCTGGCTGCCAAGCAGTCGTTTTTATCATGGATTTCAGATAAAAGCAATACGGACAGCGCGGATATTACTCAAAAGCTGGGCGGGTGTTTTGAACGCTTATTTGAGGAAATCGAAAGTGAATACGGACAGGTTTCAGCAGGAAATCTGGATGCCCGATATATTTCTATGTTTCTGGTGGGAGGAAAACAATGAAACGCACAAAAATTATCGCCTTGCTGAATGCAGACACGCCGACAGACGCGGTGCTGGTCATGGGATGGGTCAGAACACGGCGCGATGCCAAAGGTTTTTCCTTTATCGAACTCAATGACGGCTCATGCCTTGGCAATATTCAGATTATTGTCAATGAAAGCCTGCCGGATTATGAAAAAATCAGAAAGGCAAATACCGGCGCCGCATTGTCTGTAACCGGAGAACTGACAGCATCTCAGGGCGCGGGGCAGAAATGGGAAATTCGGGCAACGGAGGTGAATGTCATCAGCCTTGCGCCGGATAATTATCCCTTGCAGAAAAAACGCCACAGTGATGAATTTCTCCGCACTATCGCGCATTTAAGACCCAGAACCAACAAATACGGCGCGATGTTCCGGATCCGCTCCGGGTTGTCTTATGCCGTCCATAAGTTTTTCAAAGATAAGGGCTTTTACAACATTCATTCGCCCATTATCACCGGATCGGATTGCGAAGGCGCGGGCGAGATGTTTCAGCTTGATTTTTTCGGAGATAAGGCAAATCTCACGGTTTCCGGGCAGTTATCGGCAGAGATGTTTGCGCTGGCATTGGGTGATGTCTATACTTTCGGTCCCACGTTTCGGGCAGAAAATTCAAACACCGCCCGTCATGCCGCAGAATTTTGGATGATTGAGCCGGAAATGGCATTCTGCGATATTTCAGGCAATATGGACATCGGCGAAGAATTGGTCAAATATCTGATTGACTACGCGCTGACAAATTGCAAGCAGGATATTGAATTATTTGCAAAATTTGTGGATAAAGAGCTGATGAACCGGCTGGAAATCATTCGCTCCTCTTCTTTTGAGCGACTGCCGTACAAAGAAGCTATTCCGATATTACTGGCATCCGGCAAAAAATTTGATTATCCGATAGCTTTCGGAAAAGATCTGCAATCCGAACATGAGCGGTATCTGACGGAAGAACATTTCAAAAAGCCCGTAATTCTATATAATTATCCCAAAACCATCAAGCCGTTTTATATGCGCCTTAATGACGATAATGAAACCGTAGCCGCAATGGATATTCTGGTGCCGGGCATCGGAGAAATTGTCGGCGGAAGTCAGCGTGAGGAACGCCTTGATGTTTTGCAAGCCCGAATGAAACAGATGGGCATGGCGGAAGAAAGTTACTGGTGGTATCTGGATTCGCGGAAATTCGGGACTGTGCCGCACAGCGGATTCGGAATGGGCTTTGAGCGAGTGTTGATGCTGATTACCGGCGCGTCTAATATCCGGGATGTGATTCCCTTCCCAAGAACGCCCGGACACATTGAATTTTAACACCTCTCCCCCGGCCCCTCCCCGAAGGGGAGGGGAGAAGATTGATTAGGAGACAGATTTATGCGACTTTCGGAAATTCAGATTTATAATGAAGCGGTATTGCTTCCTGATAACTTAAAAATTTCTCTTATTGAGAGACTTTTGGAAAGTATTCAGACTGCCATTGATTCTGATACTGAGAAATTACAGATACAGGAAGCCAAAATACGAAGAGATGAAATTCGTTCCGGCAAAGTTCAGCCTCTGATCGGAGAACATGTTCTGGCAAGAGTGAGGGCTATGACTGAAAAATGAGATATATCTTTCATCCCGAAGCAGAGAAGGAGTATTCAGAAGCCGCTATTTACTATAAAGAGCGTGGCTTGAAAGTGGGGAAGGCATTCATTGATGAGGTTGAAAAATCTATCTCCAAAATTTTATCTGCTCCGAAAACATGGCGAATTATAGAAGAAGATGTCAGGCGTTATCTGCTTCTTCATTTTCCTTATGGAATCTATTACACGATTGAAAATGATTATGTTTTAATCGTTTCGGTTATGCACCTGAGTCGAAAACCCGGTTATTGGAAAAACAGGATTATCGGGAATAAGATATTCGGATAAATTGAACAGGACTTACGCAGTTGAAAAATTAACCACTTGATTTTTATAGAACCCTGATTTTGTATTGCACAAATCAGAGTAAATAAAATCAGCTACTTAAAAATTAAGTGCGTAAGTCCTGTTGAATTGAAATCGCACGGGGAGGAGTGAAAATGAAAGGATATGTTCAGATTTATACCGGAAACGGAAAAGGAAAAACAACCGCCTCGCTGGGGCTTGCCATCAGAGCCGCAGGTGCGGGCTTGAAGGTGTTTATCGTTCAATTTCTGAAAATGGGCGATTACAGTGAAATCAAGGCTCTTGCACGTTTTTCCGATCTGATTACAGTGGAACAATATGGTTTGGGGCGTTTTGTAAAAGGAAAGCCATCGCCCGAAGATATTGAAGCAGGCATCAAAGGACTTGAGCGGGTAAAATCCGTTATCGCTGCCGGAAAACACGATGTGGTGATTATCGAAGAAGGAAATGTGGCGGTGATGTGCGGGCTTTTTCCGATAGAAGAACTGCTTAATATCGTTGATAAAAAGCCGGATAATATGGAGTTGATCATCACCGGACGCGGTGCGGCGCAGGCTCTGATTGAAAAAGCCGATCTGGTTACGGAAATGAAAGAGATTAAGCATTATTATCAAAAGGGGGTGGCTGCGAGGGTAGGGATTGAGAAATGAACACATATACTCCCTGAAATCCTCAAGTAAATCATCAAAATCATCCGAAATTCTGATAAGTCCTTTCGCACTTCCGAACAAAACATCATCTCCTCTGATTGTCTGATCAATGAGAATCGGCAGATATTCCTGAACCTGTGCTTATATCAATATTCAACATTTTCAAACCTCCTCAGAGTTTTTTATTGAATGATCGTTAAATATATGATTATCATAGTCAGGAATAATTTGGAATAATAAAGGACAGCAGATTATGAAAGGATTCTTTATGAATAAAGACAATATTTTGAAAATTCTCAAAAGTCATCTGCCGTTTATCAGAACCCGGTTTTATGTAAAAGATATAGGGATATTCGGATCTTTCGTCAGAAAAGAGGAACATGAGACCAGCGATATAGATATCCTCGTGGATATTGAAGACGGACATCATGATCTTTTCAATTATCTCAGGCTCAGGTATTATCTTGAAGAACTGTTTGATACAAAAGTGGATTTGGTCATAAAAGAATCCGTAAAATCCAAAATCAGAGAAAGAATATTCAGAGAGGTTGTCTATGCCTGAACCCAGAGATTATACCCTGTTCATTGATGATATTCTGTCTGCTATTGAGAAAATTGAAAAATATACTCAGAATCAGACATTTGAAACATTTCTGAAGAACGACATGGCAACAGATGCGGTCATCCGGAATTTTGAAATCATCGGAGAAGCTGCAAGCCATATTCCTAAAGAGCTTCAGATAAAATATCCTTTTGCGGAGTGGAAAGAAATGATTGGATTCAGAAATATTCTGATTCATGGTTATTTCAGGATAGAGATAAAGACGGTTTGGGATACAATAAAAAATAATATTCCGATTCTGAAACAGCATATTGCAGAAATAAAGTCTGCGCTGGAAAACGATTCAAATACGGAGGATTAAACCATGTTTTCAACTGAGCGTGTTCTGAGTCTTTTCATCATACTGACCTGCATTTTTTCAGCTCTGGCGTATGCTGACGGAATACACCCGCAGGGCATAAAGCTTGACGGCTCTGTCGGCACTGCCGGAAAGATTGATCTGCCGGGACCGGATTATCAAATCAAAGCAGAACTTGGCAAACAATCCGGCGCAAATCTCTTCCACAGCTTTCAGCAGTTCAATATCCACAAAAACGAAAGCGCAACCTTTTCGGGATCCGCTTCGGTGAAAAACATCATCAGCCGCGTTACCGGGGGAAGTGCGTCTTGGATTGACGGCAAACTTGCCTCGACCATATCCGGCGCGGATCTGTATTTTCTCAATCCGGCTGGCGTGATGTTCGGAAGCAATGCCGCGCTTGATCTGAGCGGCTCGTTTCATGTCAGCACGGCGGATTATCTGAAAATGGGCGATAATGAGCGGTTTTATTCAACGCCGATTGAAAATGAGGTTTTGTCTGTTGCGCCGCCGAGTGCTTTCGGGCTTTTAAGTGAATCGCCTGCAAAGATTTCAATTGAAGGCAAAGGCTTAATATCGGCAGATCAGTGGGATGGAAAAACTGCCGGTCTGAGTGTGCCGGAAGGTAAAACCTTATCGCTTATCGGCGGGGATATTGAAATCAGAAACGGCACATGGTTTGAGACCGTTGAACAGGGTGAACTGAAATTTGTCAATCCTCACGCTGAAAAATTACTGGGAAGTATCACTGCGCCCGGAGGTCAGATAAATATGGTGGGCATTGCTTCTGCCGGTCAAGTGGCAATTGAAAACGGAAAGCCTGACATAGGAGATATGAAGGGCGGAAACATAACAATTGCAGATAAATCTCTGATTGATGTCAGCGGACAGGGCGCGGGAAATGTTTTCATCCGAAGCGGGAATTTTGTTGCCGATGACAGCGCGGTTTATGCGAAAACTCTCGGAGATAAAAATGGCGGAGTTGTTGATATTCAGGCAGATACGATTTCCTTTAAAAACGGTTCTGAGATAAACGGAAATACCTACGGCAAAGGAAAAGGCAGCGATATTACGCTGAAAACATTGGGATTACTTACGTTTTCCGGTGCTGACAATCTTAAAAATGCAAGCAGAATTTTTCTTGAAACACACAGCAAAGCCGAAAAAGCGGGGGATACCGGAAGCCTTGACATCAGTGCAAAAGATATTCTTTTTTCAGACGGGGCTTATGTTTCAAGCGGCACTTTCGGAAGAGGAAGCGGAGGAAAGCTGAGTCTTCACGCGGATGATGACATAAGTTTTGGCGGCGTCAATTATGATCCATATCTTAAATATTTTCTACGGCTTTATCTCGGCAATAATCCGGACAATCCCGATATTGCTTTCGGCGGCATTCTGAGCAATGTTCATGCTTTCAGCACAGGAGGAAACAGCGGGGATATCGAGATAAGATCGGATAATCTTTTTCTGTCCGATTCTGCTTCGATTTTTTCAACAACAGTCGGTGCCGGCAATAGCGGCCGCATCAGTATATATGCTACGGGAGTGATTACGATGACGGATTCCATCGGTCCGTTGCACTGGGCAGGTGGAATTTCCACGACCACATTATCCGGGATTGGTCATATTACGGGAGATGCGGGATACGTTTTGGTGGAATCCGGCTCGCTGACACTCAAAGACGGGCGATATATAGCTTCCGCCACAAATGCTATTTTAGGAGGAAAAAGCGGTAATGCCGGAGAAGTAAATATCCGAGTATCTGGGGATATTCTATTATCCGATATTAATGTTTACGGTTCTTATAGAGCAGCCGGATATGGCGGTTCTGGGATTATGGTAAGCAGTTCTGGCAACAGTGGAAAAGCCGGAAATCTTTTTTTGGAAGCCCATTCTTTATCCCTTAAAAATGGCGCAGTACTCAGTACTACTGCCTTGGGCAATGCAGATGGCGGAGATATAAATATTCGTGTTGCGGATTCGATTAATATCCGGGGCAGTTCGCCAGTGAAAGTTTTTAGTTCTGCGGCTTACAGCCAATATACGATTCAGAATTTTTTCAGTCGTATAGAAGCCAGTTCAACCAGTCCTGATAAAAATTCGGGTAATTCGGGAACAGTTTCGGTTCAGGTACGGAATATCAATATTTCTGATGGCGGAATGATAACCACATCCAGCACGGGCGGCGGACAAGCCGGAGACATCAGCCTGAATGTCGGCAATCTTGAGATGCACGGCGGCGCTTCGGTTTCCTCGGATGCTGACAAATCCGGCGGCGGCAGAATCACCGTTGATGCAAAAGATACGATACATCTCTCAGACAGCAGCATCACAACAAACGTGGCACAGGGAACCGGAAAAGGCGGGGACATCACCATCGGAAATCCCGATACCGGCATCGGTTCTGAGTTTGTCATTCTGAACCGCAGCCGTATTCAGGCAAATGCCCAGGACGGAGACGGCGGCGCGGTGTTTGTCATCACGGAAAATTTCCTGAAATCGTTCAGCAGCATTGTCGAAGCCACTTCTGCCAGAGGGAACGAAGGCACGGTGAGAATCGAAGCCCCGGACCTGGACATCAGCGGCAGTCTGATATTTCTGCCCGGAAATTTCTTTGATGTTACCCGCTGGGCTTCAACGCCGTGCGAGGCGCGATCCGACGAGCCGGAAAGCCGTTTTGAAGTCCGCACGCATATTCTTTACCCTGTACCGTTTCAAGACCTGCCATAATCGGAGTTTATTATGAATGCCGAGTTGTTACTGAATAAAATTGCAGCAGCGTTTCATAAGGTAAAGCTTGATGCGGTGATGATCGGAAATGCTGCAGCAGCATTACATGGCGCTCCGGTTACAACACTGGATATTGATTTCATGATCAGAAAAACCGCCTCAAACCTGAAAAAACTGAAAAAACTTGCGGATGAATTGGAAGCACATATCTTAAAGCCCTTTTATCCGATATCTTCTTTATACCGGATCATGAACGAAGATATGGGCATACAGCTTGATTTTATGACAATCATACATGGCATTAACTCTTTTGAATCGCTCAATGCCGATGCGGTTCAGGCAGAGTTCAACGGATATGCGTTGAAAATAGCGAGTTTGGAGAAAATCATCAGAAGCAAAAAAGCCTTGAATCGTGCAAAAGACCGGGCGGTTCTTGAGCTTTTGGAGAAAACATTGTATGAAATCAGAAAAAACAAGAAAAAAACTGCTCAGCCTGCTCAAAAAAGAAACTGAGCGGGCGTTGATTGAGCAGATTCGCGCACAATTGGCATTGCCCATGAACAAACGCACCCATTTTCTACGCAGACGGCTCCCATTCGGAGGAACCGCTTTATGAGCGAAAGGAGCTTGAACTATGAATCTTGCAGCTTTATATGAAAGCGATGCGGCAAAGCTGTTATTTGAGGACACGGATGAGAAAGACATTTCGGAGATCATGGTTTCGCTGCCGACCGAAGATGATCTGCCTTGTGATGACGGAGAACCCATGGAAACAGCAAGACATCAGGAGCAGATGATTCTGCTGATCGAATCCCTGAAAGCCTTCTGGGGAGATAAGAAGCGGTATTTCACAGGCGGAAATATGTTTCTGCACTTTGATCTGTACAGTAAGAAAAAATTCAGAGGACCGGATTTCTTTCTGGTTCCGGATGTTGAGAATCGGGAAAGAAAATCATGGGTAGTCTGGCAGGAACTCTTCAGATTTCCTGATGTGATTATCGAACTTCTTTCTGACAGTACACGGACGACGGATAAGACAGAGAAAAAAGACCTGTATGAACAGACATTCAGAACTCCGGAATACTACATTTATGATCCGTTCAGCTTTGAGTTGACAGGTTTTCGGCGGATAAAAAACCGCTATAAAACCGTCATGCCTGATAAACAGAACAGGATATATTCTCCGGCAACAGGGCTTTATCTGACGGTGAGAAATGAGCGTCTGCGGTGGATGACTGAAGAGCGATATATTCTGCCCACCAATGCGGAGTTGTATGAAAGGGAAACGCAGGTATCTCAGATGGAAAGACAACGGGCGGATGAGGAAATGCAGAAAGCTGAGGCTGAAAAACAGAGAGCCGAATCCGAAAAGCAGAGAGCCGATGATGCGGAGCGGCTTTTGGCAGAATATCGCAAACGATTCGGGGAATTATGAATCAGGATGTAAGGATTTCTGAAGGATTGAAGGATTAAATAAGATTCAACAGGAGAATATTATGAAGCGCATTATCCCCCCTTTGTAATTATCTGTGTATTGCTGAATGTTTCTGCGTATGCAGACGGAACACATCCGCAGGGCATAAAGCTTGACGGCACCATCGGAACAGCCGGAAAAATCTGTCATAATCTTTAAATCTTGATTCAAAAAAAAGCGGGGGACAAAGCCCCGCCATCCAGCTATTCCTTGAAAACATCCAAATCCCGATTTCTGCTTCGGATATGCTCAGACACCCGATTCAGAAATGCTTCCCGGCTCAGTCCGTATTTGACCGTGCCATCCAGCGTCCTTACCGATAACGTCCCGGCTTCTTTTTCTTTTGCGCCTATGGTCAGAATCAAGGGGATATAATTCATCTGCGCTTCACGGATTTTTTTGTTGAGACTTTCGGTTCTGTCATCAACTTCAACGCGCAGTTTTGCAGACTCCAGAAACTTTTTAACTTCGGCAGCATACGAAGAAAGCTCATCATTTATCGGCAAAACAATGACCTGCACCGGCGCCATCCACAAAGGAAATTTTCCGGCAAAATGCTCGGTTAAAATGCCGAAAAACCGCTCAATTGAGCCATACACCACGCGGTGAATCATAATCGGGCGATGTTTTTCATTATCCTTGCCGGTGTAGGTCAGATCAAATCGTTCCGGCAAAGACATATCCAACTGAATCGTGCCGCACTGCCACGTCCGGTTTAAGGCGTCTTTGATGTGAATATCAATTTTGGGTCCGTAAAACGCGCCGTCTCCTTCATTGATTTTGTAGTCTTTACCGTAGGTTTTGAGCGCGGATTTCAAGCCGTCCGTTGCCATTGCCCACTGCTCATCCGTGCCGATGGATTTTTTTGGGCGGGTTGAAAGTTCCAAATGAAAGCCCAGCCCGAATGTGCCGTAAATGCGCTCCACCAATTGCAAAACACCCAGAATTTCAGATTCAATCTGATCCGGCATCATAAAAATATGTGCATCATCCTGATGAAACGCGCGAACTCTGAACAAGCCCGAAAGTACGCCGCTCAATTCATGCCGATGCACCAGCCCGATCTCTCCGGCTCTTAACGGCAAATCTTTATAAGAATGCGGTTTAGTTGAGTAAAGCAGCATTCCTCCGGGGCAATTCATCGGCTTGATGGCGTATTCACATTCATCAATTCTGGATGTGTACATATTTTCACGATAATTTTCCCAATGCCCGCTTTTCTCCCACAATCCGCGATTCAGCAGGATCGGGGTTTTGGTTTCCACATAACCCGCAGCCCGGTGTTCCTCGCGCCAATATTCCAACAGCGCGTTCCAGACATCCATACCTTTGGCATGAAAAAACGGCATTCCGGGGGCTTCATCGTGAAAGCTGAATAAATCCAATGCCATTCCCAGCTTGCGATGATTGCGTTTTTTGGCTTCCTCAATAAAATACAGATACTCATCCAGCTCTTTTTTGCTGAAAAACGCCGCGCCGTAAATCCGCTGCAACTGGGCTTTGGTCTGATCCGCCCGCCAATACGCGCCGGAAACCTTCATCAATTTGATGCCTTTGATAAATCCGGTATGGGGCAGATGCGGACCCCGGCACAAATCCGTAAAATCTCCCTGCTCGTAAAATGAAATGGTTCCGTCCTGAAGATCGGAAATCATTTCAAGCTTATACGGCTCGGCTTTGTAAAAATCCAGAGCTTCGGATTTGGAAACTTCTTTGCGTTTGAACAGGAGCTTGGATTTGATAATCTTTTGGATTTCAGCTTCGATTTTGGGAAAATCAATTTCAGACACCGGCTCCATGTCAATATCATAATAAAAGCCGTCTTCGACTGACGGTCCGATAGTGAGTTTGGCAGCCGGATACAGGTGCAGAATAGCCTGCGCCATGACATGCGCCGCGCTGTGTCTTAAAATTTCAAGTGCCTCCGGGTCAGCCGATGTAATCAGCCGGACTTTGGCGTCTTGGGAAATCTGAGCGTTCAGATCAACGCGATTCCCATTCAATTCCATTGCCACGCAGTTGCGGGCAAGTCCTTCGGAAATGCTTTTTGCCAGATCAAAGCCCGTGATGGGATTTTCAAAAGCCTTTATATTGCCGTCAGGAAGTGTTATATGTATCATAATGATCACCAAGAGTTAAAGGTTATGACGATAAAATCAGAAAATTAGAGGAAATACGGCTTCGGGTCAAGATAAAAATGAAGATCAGGCTCTTTGAGACAGAAAATCCCTGACAGATTGAATTCAGTTCCGGGAAAGTTTCTGGTTCTTTGGTACTTTGCGGGGGTAGTAAAATCAGAAAAGCCCGAAGGGCTGTAAGGGATTTATGAATAAATAGCATACCATTTTTTTCTGATCAATGGTGTATGGTATTCCGAACAGGGCAAACGCATTTGAATTTTATCCGCTATAAATCACCTTTTTAAGATACGCATTATCCCATCCGGCTCTGAGTCTTCTCAATCTTATGCTTTTCTTTGATGATTTTTCATTTCTGAGCATATTCAACGCTATATGCCTTATACTCGATTATCAAGGTTTTTTATAACAGCTTGATTTTATTGGATGTATCAAAAACATCTGAAAGTCATATTTATCAATATTATCAATCTGTTGAAAATTTATGGATCAAAAAACTTGATTATCGAGTCACAGAAATCAGAGAAAATCATAAGAATCAGCGGTTCATCTTTCAATCCTGATCGAACATTCGCAAAAAGGATCATAGCTATTGAATTTTGAAATTATTGACAATATTCAGGTTACAGAAAACATCGCTATCGGAAAATCAATTCGGGAGTTGGAGAACCTCTATAAGCTTTATGGCTGCGGTCGTTGGCGAAAATTAAAAGGGATTGCCAATATCCGGTTCGGGAGCGGTGAGATATACGGTTTTGTTTTGTGTCTCAATAATCAGGATTATGAAATCTCTCTGGAGCGGTGGAAAATCTATGAAACGCTCAGAGATGACGAGGCATTGTGTAGACGTCTGATTCAGGTTATTGACGAGTCAGGAGAGGACTATCTTTATCCTGCAGAGTTATTTTTCAAAATTGAGTTACCGACAAATGTCTGCGAGGTGTTTTTCTCGGACAGGACATCCCAATTTGGCGACTATGAAAGAGCGGTTTCGGGAATAGAAGGTCATGCAGACTGAAGAATTTTTGAACCGCTGATTGCGCTGATGTTTCTGATTGCCCTGAGTTTTTTAAATCATTGAAATCAGAAAAAATCATAAGAATCAGCGGTTGAACCGTTGATTATGCTGATTTTCTGATTGAACTGATTTTCTGACTCATGGTAATCAGAGAAAAAGCCGGTTATGTTTTATATCATTGAAAATTATAAAAATATCATCTGTTATCGCTTGTTTTATATCAAAAAAGATTTTTCAAAATACGAAAGCGTGATATAAATCATGTCAGACGATAAATTTCAGTTCTGAAGGAAAAAACCGGCTATTCAACTATGCGATACACCAATGTTTTTATCAAGGCATTCGGATATGAACTTGCGCCTAATGTCATTACATCCGAAGATTTGGAAGATCGGCTTGCGCCGGTATATGATAAACTGCATCTGAAGAAAGGGCAGTTGGAGTCATTGACCGGCATTTATGAACGCCGATTCTGGGATCCGGGCTATAAGATGGCGGACGGCGCGGCAAAAGCAGGCAAAAAAGCCCTTGCAGCAGCAAACATTTCCAAAGAAAAAGTAAAAATGCTGATTTACAGCGGCGTGTGCCGGGATAATCTTGAGCCTGCGACTGTCTGCGCGGTGGCAGATAAACTTGGGCTTGGCTCTGATACTGAAATTTACGATGTATCCAATGCCTGTCTGGGTGTCTTAAACGGCATGATTCAGGTTGCCAATGCCATAGAACTGGGGCAGATTGAGGCGGGGCTGATTGTGTCCTGCGAATCTGCGCGTGAAATTGTGGAGATCACCATTGAGCGACTGATTAATGCCAAAGATATGACGATGTTCAAAGACACGATTGCAACATTGACCGGCGGATCAGGCGCGGTGGCGGTTTTACTGACAAATACGGCTCTGTCTGATGGCAGGCGGCAGTTGACAGGCGGCGTG
>Ga0316610_1000303_pt1 | contig 12468 bp, 23 predicted proteins | sample MIS2017111B_MG_FD_207677 | JGI IMG/M metagenome (GOLD analysis project Ga0316610, IMG submission 207677) | Microbial mat bacterial communities from Middle Island sinkhole, Lake Huron, Michigan, United States - MIS.2017.111B | ecosystem: Environmental > Aquatic > Freshwater > Lake > Sediment... | reverse complement strand
AAAAGAAAGTTAAATTAATAACTTTCTTTATAATATTAACTATGCCTCAAAATAATGTTTATTTTCTTTAACTTTAATTACTAATACACCATCATCTTTTTTATATGAATACGTATCAATACCTTTCTCTTTACTATATTCTAGCCCTACCCACCAATCATTATTTAATACCTTAGCTAATTTAATACCAGCTAATTCATATCTAATTTCAATAATCTCTTTTTTAACATTTTTTAATTCATCTACTAAGATATTATATAACTTTTTAGGATATTTAGAAGGTTCTAAACTAATTAAATCTTCAATCTCAGCTACAATTTTCTCATCAATACTTCCACTATCATCTAATGTTTTAGAAATATCTCTCATAACTTCTTTAAATTCGTCAGATACTAATAATAGAATATCTTTGTAGTTCTCAATAATAATTCTATTAGCTAATGTTAAAGGTTTTTTACTATTAGTATTTTTATAGTAAGATTTAATAGCATCAGTAATACTAGGTAGGCTAGATAATCCTTTAATATCAAAAGAAATACCTTTAGCAATATAGAAATCTAAATTAGCTTTAACTTCATCAGATTTAGCTACATACCCTACTGGATTATAAGTAAAGTTATCATTTAATCCGTGTTCTTGTAATACTTGAATTTGCTCTTTATTAAAGTCTTTAAACTTATTAGTTTTAATATTAGCTATATTAGATTCTTCTGCTTTAGAAATGAAGTAATTTAATACTTTTTGTCTAGCTTTAAAGAATTCTAATTGTTTAGCTTTAGTATAAATATTTTCAACATCATTAGATTTTTCTAAATATAAATCATTAATGATAGGTAATTTAGTTAAATCTATAATAATTCTAAAATATTCTATATTATCTTTCTTTAGTATGTCTGGGTAATTTAAAAGAGGACTGCGGAATAATACGCAATGATTGATAAGCGGTACACTATTCAAAACTAATAAAGGTACTAAAGCTTCAATCTGTTTAATATTTAATTCACCGTTTTTAATTAATGTGTGGTTTCTAAAGATATGAGATTCTTGTTCTTTCTCTAATCCTACACGTTTAGCTGCAATAAGATTAATTTTAGTTGTACCATCAATTCTCATTCTAATAGATAGATTTAATTCACTCTCATTGAATACAAAATCAGAGAAAGGAATTAAAACTTCTTCATCTTTATATGAGAATAAATTTTCCATTTCACTTTCAGTTTTAATACCAATACGTTTATATTGTTCTACATTTTTACTAAATGGAACATAGTAACAATTTTCACTATCTTGCAGTAATCTAAATAAATCCATTACACAGAAAGCATCTTTCTTAGGTAAATAATTATCTTCACATTTACCGTTTAAATATCTTTTAGAAGTATCAAAACAAGCAGCATCTAATTTAGCTTGATATTCCGCACATTCATCAAAAGTAAATGCTTTCATTTGTTCTTCTACTAAATATTTATCTTTAACATTTTCAGATAAAATTCTTAATGCTAATTTTCTATTACCATTATAATATAATCTAGAAGCGTAGTTATAATAAAAATCTAATAAAATATCTTCTGGGATTTCTTTGTTTATTTTGAACATATTATTATCCCCACAAACATATTGATAGAAATCATGTTCAGTTTGTTTAGGTATAATAATTTCCATATCACTAGTATTAATAAAAAATATATTATTTCTATCGCTTGATAAATTATTTAGAACTAAATATCCGTCTTTACTTAATGTATTAAAACTCTCATTAACATATAATATATTAGAATCTTTTTTAGTTACATAATAATTCTCATGATGATTATAATTTTCAACGCTTTTTAATTCTAATTTCTCATTATTCAATTCACTAACTTTAGAATAATTGTGAGAGAAAATATTTAAATACTCTTGAATATTTTTACTATGGATATATTGACCATAAGAAGATTTATTAGCCATATTAACTAAGAAATCTTTATCATAATAATTACCATATCCTACAGTATTTAAAGCAATAATACTATCTTTAAATCTATCAATAATATCATAGCATCTATTTTTCTCTTCATCGCTACTCCAATTAGTTACTGGCTGCCCGTCAGTAAATAATGTAATAGAGATATTTTCACATAGAGGTTTTAATTCAGTAATAATTTCTTCTGTTTCTTTTAATACTTCTGAGAAACAAGTAGTACCTAATGTAAAATTAATACTATCTAATAGTTTTTTAATAGCTTCATTAGGAGAGGCTCCTTTAATTAATGTTCTATATTCTCCTGGTGAAGAGAACCAAAGAATAGAGATTAAATCATTTTTATCTACTAAATCAATAGTAGCTTTAACATTTTCAATTAATTCTTTAATAGACCAAGACATAGAACCAGATCTATCTAAGATATGAATATGATGTACTTGATTCTTTTCTTTCTTATCTTGTTGTTCTGAAATATGGTTATAATAAATTACTTGTAATTTTTCACCATTAATATTTACTGTAGATTTATATAAATTTTCTGAGATATTAGTTGTCATTTTTATTTTCCTTTGCTAATTTTAAAATATTATTTTCTTCTATAATAGTTGAATAAGTTCCTTTATATTTTTCTACACTAAATAAAGATTTAATATCATAGCTAAGTTTAATACCGTACTTAGGGTCATTAAAAATCCAAGCTTTAACAATTTCATATTCTAATAAGCTTACATCTTTACCTTTATTTCTACTATCCATACTAACATAATACTCTTCATTAAGTATTATAACATCACCTACTTTATATTTTAACATTATTTATTAGCTTCTAAACTATTTAAATATTCTTGAGCATCAATAGCATATTTTCTATCCATCTGACTACCAATAATTTCTCTAGCTATAATTTCACTCACCCTATCGAAAACTTCATCTTCTTCAATATCTTCCCACGTTACTTGTAAAATTTCTTTTGTAATACTTGTTATATAACTCATTTTAATTTCCTATTATTTAAATTAACTACATAGTAATAATATATATTTGAAAATTAAATTCATTTAGGAACATAGAAATTATTAAAATAAATTATAAATATATATTAATAGAATATGTTAAACTAATAGTAAAATATATTATATGGAAAATGAAAACTTAGAAGAGATATTTAACAGTATATGGAATAATTCAAAGTATTCTAATATAGATGACTATACTATAGTATTAGCTATGAAAGAACTAGCTAAATACTTTTTCTTATTAGGATTAAATTATGGAAAATAAAATTAAGATTTTAGCATTAATAGGTAACACTGCTTCCGGTAAATCTACATTACAAGATAATTTAATTAAAGAATTTCCAGATAAGTATGAAACAGTAGGACAATTTACTACTAGACATAAAAGAAGTAAAGAGGAATCTAATTTAATATATATCACAGAAGAACAATATAATACTATTAAGTCTAATTTAGTGGGTAAATGTAATTTTAATAATAATTACTATGGTAGTTTACTATGTAATTTAGATAATGATAAAATTAAAATTGTTACTGTAACCATAGAAGGTTATATAGATTTATTAAATAACATAGAAGATTTAAATAATGTTTATACATTAGTATTATTAAATAGTAATTTTACAGATGCTTTAAGTATTAGAAAGAATAGGAGTTTAGAGTTCTTAGAACAAGAGTATAATGAGATTAAAAACTATGTATATAATATTGAGAATATGAAAGATAAAGGTTATTTTATTATGAATTTAAAACATAATGAATATCCTAAAGTAGAATTAGTTGATAGTTTATGTAGTAAATATTTTAATTATAGGAGTAAAGAAGAATATAAACAAGAATTATTAAATAGCGTAAATGAATATATTAAAGAATTAGAAGAAGGTTTTTCTAGTGAAGAATTAAACGAATTTATGGATAAATATTATCCAAATACCCACTATAGTTTATTTAAAGATCATATTAGTTACGATAGTAAAAATTGGGAATTTATAGATATATATTATAAAGATTTAAATCTTTATGAATTAGAAGAAATTCATAGTATATTAGAGAATGAATATCTTAGTCAAATTAAAACTATTGAAAGATGTAAGGATTAATAAAAATGAGTAAAGATATATTTGGTATAGAACGTCAACCTGAAAATAATAGTGGATATAATCAAAAATTATTAGATTTATTACGTTCATATGATCAAGGTTGGTATATTGCTAATGGTATGAGCGGTTATTTATATAACGGTGTAATAAAATTATTAGAAGATACTTTTTATTCAGGTATTAATTATTGGTCTCCTAAACACGGTTGGGATGATAACGCTTTTGAAGGATTCTTAAATGATAAACTATCTGACTATAATAAAGATGATTATATTAAATGGTTTTGGAATAAAAGAAAAAATATATACAAAGATGGAGATGTTAAAGTAGCTGTAAGAGTTTATGATTCATCTAATAGGTTAGTATTAGAGAATATAGAACGTTGGAGTAAGTTTGATATAAGTAATGTAGGTTACTTAGAAATGCATAAAATTACATCTTATGATGATACCATTATTAAGTTAAAATCTAATAGAGATAAACATTATGATGAATATTATGTAGAAATGGTAAATGTAGCTAAAAAAGAATCTAGTTTTAAAGATAAAATTAAAGTATATATCAAAGAACCTAATATGCCAGAATATATACAACTATGGGATAAATTTGATAGAACAGAAGTAAGAGATTGGATATTTAATAAATACGGTAAAGATAATATTTTACCTACAAATAATGATAAATGGATAAATATTAGACACGAAGAAGGTAAGATTATCTATTATAATACAGGTATTGTCCCTGTAAGGTTTCATATCTTTAAAACAAACTAATATCCTACTAAGAACTCAATATATTATGTGACAATTAAAAATAGAGCTAGTTATTTAAATTCTGATATTAAGTTCTTAAATAAAAAAATTTATGAATTTGATATCAGAAATGCTGGGTTATCAATTATTAAGGAGTTTAATCTTTTACCTATTGAAGAAATATTACATATAGAATCTTTATCTAAATTTGAATCTAATATATATGTAGGTAAACTTAGATATAATAAAGAATTTTCAAATAATCTATCTAAATATCTAAGACAAACTGTATCAGATTTTATTACTATTAATAATATATTAGAAGAAGATATATTATCTATTAAGAACGATGCCGTTTTTATAACTAGTAATACTAATCCTATAAAACAACAAACTATTAATAATATTTTCTTTAAGTTAGAAAATATATTTACTTCTTATTATAATCTCAATAATATAGAATTTTACTATAAGAGTGATAAAAATATATTAATTAGTAAAGGTATTAATGAAAGTATATTTGAGGATATAAATACTAAATATTTTGTAGATTGGTTAAAATTAATATTTAGATTAATGGAGAGTAGTAATAAGAAAGCTTTATTGAAAGAATTAAAAGATTTTCAATATAAATATTTAAATAGATTATTACCTATACAATATTATTGTGAGTTTAAAAATGATAATTGGTATAGATATAGTGATTATTCTGTTAATAATCTAGAAGAAGATGTGAAGAATAAAATCAATATAGAATATAATTATATTAGTTATATTCTATGTTTAATTAAAATTATTGTTGGAATGTAAAATGACTGAAGTAGATATGGTTAAATTCTGTAAAAATTTTGTTAGTTTAATAGATGATCCTACTGCAACTGGCAGAGATATGATTGATATCATAGAAAATGGTAAAACATATGCAGTTGAATATAATACAACAGAACATTTCCTATGGAGTGATAAATCTTTAAAAGAATTATATAAACAAGATACAGTATATTGTAAAGTATATGCTTTTATTAGAGATAATCAAAATTTATTTATTAATTAAAATTATAGTAATGGTATAAAATGACTAGAGAAGAAATAATTTCTAAAGTGGCTGAGTATTGGTTAGATTCAGCAGATTTAGATAGCTTAATGAATGCTTATTATGATAACTCTGTTGATTATTTAGAAAGTTTAACAGATAATGAAATTAAAATAGAGTTAAAAGATTATTGTATTAGTTTTGATAAAGATGGTAATTTGATACAAGGATAATTTATGTTATACAAATTAAATAAAACTGGCGATATTTACATTTTATTAGGTTATGATGAAGAATTATTTAAACATCCATCTACAAGAGCTTGGGTGCATACTGTAAAATATCAATCTACTAAAGATAATAAAATTTATCGCAGAACTGAAGAAGATTTTAATAATAATTTTACACCACTAGAACAATAATATGTTAATAGTAAAAAATATACTAAGTATTGTATTATTAGTACTTAGTTGCTCATTTATACTATCACTAATACCTAATAATGTTAGTGATAGTATACCAATTTTAATTGTAGCTTCACATATTATATTATTTGTAGTATATACTTTAAATATAGAACATGTTGAAGAAAAAGATATTAGTATTAAATCTTATAAGAGACTAACTAAAAGTAAAAGTGATTATATAGTATTAGAAGAAATAAGTAACAGTGGTGGAAAAATAATTAAATATAAACGTAATAATTCTAACAAGATTTATTACATGAATAAAGAAGATTTTAATAATAATTTTATTTAGGAATATAGCATGAAAACAATTAAGAATTTAATATTAGCTATAGCACTTATGTGTGTAATTCTATTTGCAGTATTTACTGTGATTATTTTTCCTCTTTTATTAATATTATATACTTTCATATATGGAGTATTTTATAATTTTTATAAATTAAACTCTAAAGATGAATAGTATTTAACTAGGAGATTAAAATGAAAGTGTATTACGGCTCAGATTTACATCTAGAATTTAGAAAAGATTATCCTAAAATTCCTACAAATGGAAATATTTTATTATTAGTTGGTGATATTACTACAATAGTTAGTATTAGTATGTATTTAGATTTCTTTAAAGAAATATCATTTAATTTTGAAAAAGTATATTATGTACTAGGCAATCATGAGTATTATCACAGTGATTTTAATACAGCATTAGATATTCTTAGAATATTCTTTACTAAACATAATATAAACAATATATTTGTTGTAGATAATGATTACTATAAATTAAATAATGAGTATTATGTATTTGGTTCTACATTATGGACAGATTTTAAAAATAATGATTCACGAACTAAATACTATTATAGTAGAAGTTTGAGTGATGTTAGATGTATTAAGAATATAGATAGTGAGATTATTTATAATGAGAATCAAAAAGCTAGAAAAGAATTAGAAGAGACATATAATACTATAAAAGATAATAACAAGAAATTAATAGTAATGACACACCACGCTCCTAGCGTACAAAGTATTCATCCTATGTATAAAAATAGTGGTGATATGAATTATTACTTTGTTAATACTAGATTATTAGAAAATTATTGTTATGAGGAGGATAATATCATAACTCATTTTATACATGGTCACTGTCATACCGAATTTGATTATATGGAAGGTAATATTAATGTTCTCTGTAATCCGAGCGGGTATCCTAATGAAAATAAGAAAGAATATGAATTTAAATGTTTTGAGATTTAGTGTAGTATCTAATATTTTAAGTATATATTAATAATATAATCTAACTACAAAATAAGAGAGTAATATGACATTATTAGAAACTTTACAAAATGTAAATAAATCAAAAGATAATACTAAACATAATGTAAGTGAATTTATTAAAGAGATGTTAAGACATTTTAGATTCTATGATTATAATAATTATGAACTAGAATCATTTATCCTAAAAGGATATAGTAATGATGTTAAACTATATTTTCTTAGTAGATTACCTGATGAAGATTATCTTAATGATGATTATTTAACTAAAGAAGAAAAAAATAACTATGTTCCTACATATGATTTGGAATATGGTAAATTTGCTATATATCTTAAAGGTGTATTGATAGGACAGTATTATAAAGATGAGTGTGGTTGGTATTATGGTTTCGTTTCTACTAAAAGTAGAGATATGTTATATAGATATTTAATGGATATTAAGATTACTCTTAAGTTTGAGAAATATGATGATATTATTAGTAAAGAAGAATTAGAAAGTGAAGTTTAATTTACCTAGAGGAAAAAATATATGCAAGAAAATCAATATTTAAAACAATTAGTAATTAGTTTAATTGAACATTTTAAGTTAATTGATGATAGTGATAAAGCGCTTAACTTTTATTTAGAAGGATATGAAGAAGATATTAAAGTTATTAATGGAGTATTATATTTAAATAATAAAAATGTTGGTTATGTTCATCCAGATAGTGTTGTAGTGTTATCTAAGAAAGGTAGTAAAAAGTTAAAAAATTATTTATCTAATGCTTGTGTTGGAACTTATCCTAAATTTAGAATCTTAAATTAAGTAATATAGAAGAAGAGTTTAATTACTCTTCTTTTTTTTTGCTGCAATGTTAAGACTTTTAAATATATATTAATAAATTATCTTTAATTAGGAGATTGTTATGAATATTGAAATAGATTGTTTGTTAGAAGATATTAAAACGTATGTTACGGAAATAGGAGATTGTTGGCTTTTAGGTCTAGGTGATATTTTTAATAGATTTAATTCTTATTACACAGAATATACTTTATATCCAGATAACTTTGAATTATTAATAGAAGTTCAAGATGGCGAAGAGTTTGGTGAAGTATGTATTTGTAGAAGTTATGAAGAGTTAGATTTTGATGATTTAGTGGAGCTTCATAGTATCTTGAAAGAAGAATATGATAAAAGAGGTTTATTATGAAAGTGTTGAGAGTTAGAGAAAGGAATATTGATTGGTGGGAATATCACGGAAAAAGATATAGTCTAAAAGCAGAACATATGGCTAAACGTTTTAAAAAGAATAACTATACACATGTTTTATGTGTAACAAATAATAAACTATTTAAAGGTAGTTATTATGTTAGTTCTTTAGGTAAAGTTTGTGTAAATTTAATAGAGGAGATTTAATATTATGTTGAGTAACATTGAGTGTTTACTTATTAGAGCTTGTAAAACTCAAAATAAGAAAAGGTTAATATCTGTATATAAAAGATTTTATTACCGATGGGGTACAGTAGAAGAAGATAAAGTTGCTTTAGTACAAATCTTATCTAGTTTAGTTGATAAGGTTTGTGTCGTTAGAACTTTAGAAGTATTTAAAGAATTAGACCCTAAACATATTAAACATTGGGCTAATAAAATTCTTCAATACAATGAACCTTATGATTATAATACTGAATGTTATAATTTCTTAGTTAATAAATTAAGACATTTAGAACATAAACAGTTAGTTGAATTGGGATATAGAGTTCCTAGAAGATTCATTCCTGTTGATTTTAAGAATACAACTATTAGTAATTCCTACTTAGCTGCCGAAGATTTAAGAAATAAGTTAAGAGAGATTAAATTAAATGAAACTTGGATAGTTCAAGGCGGTGTTGATATTCAATGTTTTGATTATGAAGTTAGTAGTGTATTAAGAATTATTAATTTGTTAAGAGATAATTTAGATTATACTACTATTACTTTAACTGTTAAAACTAAGAAGATTTTTACTAAGATTGAATCTAGTAAAAAAGAATTAGTTAGAAAAGAAGGTAAACCTATTAGTATTGAAGAGTGAAATAAACATGAAAAATTATATTGTAAAAGTAGGTTATCCTCATAATCAACATATTTCACCGTTAACAGATAGTAAAGATATAGAACAGTTGTCGTGGAGTAACAGTGACCCAATTTTAAAAAATTTAAAACTTCTTAAGCTTCCTATTTGTATGAGGTGTAATAAAGAAGTAGAAACTATGAGAATTATCGAAGAAGATAATTTTTACAAATTAACAGTAAACTGTCACGGAGGTCATGAAGAAATTAGATTTGATAAACCTGAGTTTGTTAGTATAATTTCAAATAAACAAAATTTGGAACAACCTGGTATATCTTTTGGTAGTAGTTCAGATAGTAGTGGTATATTACCTAGAAATATGTTAGGTAAATGTCAAGGAAACATGAAGTATAGTCTAAAAGAAGAAACTATTCAAGTGGGTGTAGTTAATAAAGATTTAATATTTGTCGATAAAGAAAGAGATAATAGTGAAGAGTTATTGTCTTTATTAAATAATTTAAGTTTCGATGAACAGATGAAACTTAAACATTTTATTGTTAATGAGTTAAAATAATAATTAATATAGAAGAAGAGTTTAATTACTCTTCTTTTTATTTTTTTATAAATATATATTATAAATGTATTAGTAACTTATAAACAAACAACAAGGAATAAATATAATGGAAATGGACTCAGGATACTTATATATTTTTATAGATGAAGCTTTCCCAAACTATGTTAAGGTCGGAAAGAGTAGAGACCCTTATAATAGATTAAATCAATATAATACAGATAAACCTTATAAATCTACTAAACCTATTTATATTAGTAGACCTTTAAAATATGTTGGAAATATAGAAAATGAAGTATTAAAACATTTAAGAGCTGTTTTAATAGTAGATGATATTATTACAGCTAGAGAATGGTTTAATAAAGATAATTTAGATTATATAAAAGAAACTATTAAAAGTTATGAAAATGATAATAATTTGTCTACTAATTTACCTATGATTAGTATAGATTACCATAATGAAAAAGTAGAACTTTTTACTAATATTTTTCTATTTTATTTAGAAACAGAAACTAACATTAATTACAAAGAATATTTGAAATGGTGTAATTTAAAAAACTGTGAATCTGAAAATAAAAACATATTTATGAATATTATTAATACTCTAATATTATATAAAGCCCATAAAAATTTATATGATAATGGATATTATAAAAAATAATACAATAAGATTCTGTAGTAATATATTTATTACTACTACAGAAAATAAATCAATTAGAACATAGGTATAAAACATTATGAATGAATTTAAAGAAAATGAAGTAGTATATGTAGTTATTAACGAAATTAGTACTTGGTGTTGTCATCCACATAACGCTATAATGAGAAGAATATATCATAAGTATGATACTTATTTAGAAGAACAAATTTCACAAGGTATAGTATTTAATGATATAGAAAAAGCTATTAAATATTTAAGTGAAGAATCTTATAGAGCTACTATGGAAATATTAAAACTTAAAGGTAATTTATCTTTAGGTATTAAACCTGAATAATAAAAATGAAGAGGTATAATTATGTTAATAGAAACAGAATTAAAAAATAATAATTTTAAAGTATTTAAATTAAATAAAGATTATAATAAAGAAGATTTATTAGAATTTACTGAATTCTTAAGAGATTATAGTGATAAAGTAATCCCATTCTTTCGTACATTAGAAGGTAAACATGGAGATTATTTAATGGTGTTAGGAGATTGTTCTTGTGAGAGTTATGATATTTGGTTAGATGATAAATATGGTGAAAAAGATAAATATTTTATTATTATTGTAGTTATTAATAATACTATTATAGAATGTTTAAATGAAAAAGAATTTAATGAATATTTTAAAATGAAATGAATAAAGAATATAAGATACTAATTACTAGTGGTAGAGATTATGAAAGATTAGAGAAAGATATTCTTAGTATAGTAGAAACTAAAGGTATTAAAAATTTAAAAGTAATAACAGATAATGAATTAGCTATTAAATTCTATCAAAATTATAAAGAAGTAGAATTAGAAAGATTTAATATATTAAATATAAATGATATAACAAATCATTCTGGTGGAGCATTAGGTGCTGATTCTAAATTTGATATTATAGGTAGAGAATATGGTTTTAATAATCATATTCATTACTATCATGGTAATAAAACTCCTCTAGGTAATATGAAACTATCTACAGAAGAAATTTTAGAAGGTATTGAACAAGCTAAAAAAGCTAGTAAAATATTAGGTAAATCTTGGAATAATAAACACGCTTCATTACTAGGAAGAAATTGGTTTCAAGTTAAAAATAGTGATAGTATTATAGCTATAGCATCTTTAATACATCCTAACGAAGAAGGTGTTAGAGGTTATGTTAATAAGACTAATAAAACTGTAGTTAGTGGTGGCACAAGTTATTCGGTTGAAATGGCTATAATACACAATAAACCGGTATTTGTATATGACCTAAAAACTAAATGTTGGTATAGATATAAAGATAGTAAATATGTTGAATGTGATGCTCCATTACTAACTAAGAATTTTGCTGGTGTAGGCAGTAGACAAGATAATGGTAAAATGTCAGAAGATTCTATACAAGCTATTAGAGATGTATATGAGAGATATTTAAAATATAATTCAGATATATATTATACACTAGTAAAAGGAGTAAAACCAAATTTGGTTTTAGCTTATTATAATAAGAAAGATATAAATACTAAACATTGTATAGAGAATGCTTTAAAATTAAATTATGAAGTTATTGTAAATTACTATTAATAGGAAAATAAAATGAGTA
>Ga0316610_1000302_pt1 | contig 12493 bp, 9 predicted proteins | sample MIS2017111B_MG_FD_207677 | JGI IMG/M metagenome (GOLD analysis project Ga0316610, IMG submission 207677) | Microbial mat bacterial communities from Middle Island sinkhole, Lake Huron, Michigan, United States - MIS.2017.111B | ecosystem: Environmental > Aquatic > Freshwater > Lake > Sediment... | reverse complement strand
GTTTTAGAATGTGGACTGACATGGTTACCTAACCAGATACCTCAAGTTTAGATGAATAGTCAAGTTTAGTGGATTTCCAAACTGACACCCCGCCGCAGAGCAGCGGGGAATTTTAGATTAAAAAATTGGATCTTGAATATCTGTCAATTGAGTTCTTAAATCATTAAACAGATATTTAGTCACTGTGATTTCGCCAGATTTTTTTGGTGGTTTACTGATATCTCCTATGATTTTAAATTCTGAATTATTGTTTGACCATTCCGACAGTTTTTTATAGTTTTCACTTGAAATACCAGTAATTGTTGCAGTAAAACTTTTATCATAGATTTGTTCTCCATTTTTATATACTGAGGATACTAGCACTTTCACTTTTGCTGGTTTTGCTTCTTTTTTTGGAATCAAATTATCAATTATTACCTCAATTTCTGCATTTTCTACGCTCAAGTTTGTTTTATCGCTATCATTTTCAACTTCTCTAAGTTTTTCAATATTCTCTTCTAAAACAGGATTAAAATTACCAGTATCAATATTTCTAAACTTTAAATACTAAGGATTTACGTCAAAATCTAATATTGGATTTGATTCGAATTCAATATATGAATGTTTAATTAAATCCTTATAGTCTTCTCTAACTTTTTGAAAAGATCTGTTCACAGATAAAAAAGTCTCGACTATGTGAGAATTCAGTTTATTCTCCATGACAATATCAATAAATTTCGTTGATTCAGAATGTTTATCTAAATTATTTAGTTTATCTAAAGACTTTGAAAACTCGACAATTGATTTTAGAACAGGATTTGGTTCTCTTTCTTGATGAAACAAAGTATTGCTCATAATATTTATCTGGCTTTCAAAATCGGATAAAACATCTTCCTCAAGTGAAACCAAAATTGGAATCTTATAACTTCCTTTTTTACTGTGTCCAACTTCAAAATTCTTCGTACCCATTTTTTTGTATTCATAATTATATTCGCGAAAATAGCGATAAGACTTCATTGTTGATGTTAAAAGGGTAAACAGGTAATCTGAGGGTACAGTTGTCGATTTAGTTTCGATTCTACTATTTATAGGATACTTTTTATTAATAAATATATCCACAAACTCGTCATTTGAATAATCTTTATTTACATTTAAAATTTTTATTAGGGAGCATATATTATCTTCAATATAATTCTCAAATGAGTTTATATCGTTTGAATCTTGCGGAGTAACTAAATATAAATTTGAATCTTTTCTTCGCCATATTTTAAAATTTCCTGAATTGGATACCTTATAATCGAACCCAGCAATGTATAGGTCTTTCTCAAATTGAAATTGGTTAATGTTGTACATCATAATGTCTGTTCAGGGTTTTCAACTAATTCAACCATTTTTAGTAATGAGTTCTGGTTTAAAATATTTGTTTTTGGAATTTTAACAAGATTATTACTCCTATTGCTATTGGGTGGCTTACCTAAATCATATGAACCGTTGATAGGGAGATAGAATGCTCTAGCTTTTAGAAGTAAGCCAGACTTATTAGGATCTTTGATTTCAAATAAAAAATTAGTTTCTAACCATTGCTCAAATTCAGCATCTGCTGGTAGTATAATTAATGCCAAATACTTTTTATAATGTGCCTTATATTTCTTTATGTCAAAATTATAATATATGTAATTTTCATCTTCTTCTATCATACTTTTGCTACTAATCGATGTACATTTAGCTTGAAAATATACTTCAAGGCACTCAGTCTTAAAGACTTCACAATCAACACCTTTCTTATCTTTCGATGTTCCTGAGCAATCTACAAATGAATGTTTTATGTGAGCAGTTAACATTTGCAAATAAGCAATGCTAAACATATCTTTTGGATCTGTTAATGAATTATCAGCCATGTCAAGTATTTAATTGAATATTCAATGTACTAAAGTTTCTAACGCTTTTCTATTCTTGGTTTTTTTAGATTAGTCAACTAAACTCTATATAAAAGATTTGCATTACATTGTAAATCTAAAATAAGTGAAAGTTTAATTTGTTGTTAAACAAAATTATTTGACCACATTCTCCATTTAAATAATACCTTTATGTGTATAAGTGATGTATAGAAGCATCATTAATTGACTTAAATTAGAATACAGTAGGCAACAACAATTACTCAACCAATGTAAATTTTATCTGGCAGGTTGAAGACGATGTTTTGAAGCTGGAGGCTAAAACTAAGGGGATTTTAAAAGAGATAATTAAGTAGAATTATGGAGTGTAATTTTTTGGAATTTGGATTACATATTGATTCATCATATATGGTGTTGTTACAACAAGATCGTTTTGATGATTTAGCATCAAGGGCTGAATATCGAGATATTATTCCCCATTTAAACTACTACTTTATTTGCAGAAGACCTAAAATTACCATTGATCCAAAATCTTTTATTTTTAATAAAGATCATTTTACATTAGATTTTCTTTATCAAAAAGAAGATAAGCAACATAGAATTAAAATAACTGAAAAAAATTATTCTGGCACAACTGATCTTCAAATTAGTTCCAAATACCCTTACGATTCCTTTTCTATTTCATCCAAAGGGGAAATCTTACATGATGGAAATGCATCGCTAAGTTTAAGTCTATTTCTTGGCAACTTTACAAGGGAAATTTTAGATTTAGAAGTTATTTATATAGGGCAATCATATGCAAAAGGTAAAAGAATAGCTATAGATAGACTTACAAATCACTCAACACTGCAAAAAATTTATTTTGATGCGATATCCAAAACACCAGACAAAGATATATTCATAATATTGGCTAGCTTCAATGATATTCAAAAAATTGTTAAAATAGATGGCAGAGCTTCTACAATTATCCACAATGAAACTGAAGATATTGATAAGCTTAAAAATATGATGTTTCGAAAGGGTATAGAAAATGAACTCAAAGAGTCACATATTATTAATTTTGTAGAAGCGTCTCTAATAAACTATTTTAAGCCAGAATATAATATTAAACTAAAGGATCAGTTCCCAAATCCAAATCATCAATCATATTCAGATTGCTACGACCTAGATTTAAACAGTATTTTAGTTAGCTTTGATACTAGTCTGGTTAAAATCAGATTATACTCAGATTCAGTGGAACGTAAATGGCAACATATTATTAATTATACCCTTGTGAATTCTGATGAAAGAAAAGCTATGTTTGATTTTTATAATTAAATTATTATTCCAAATGCTCAATAACTCCAGCACTAAAACAAAATCAACATACATTCCATGGCTTAGCTATATTCCTCAAAATTGGACATTTGGAAAGAATGTGCAGCTTTATCCTATTCAAATCACAAAATATTCACAGAATACTAATCGATGTATATTTATAATAATTTTATTTAAAGGACTGAATAATTTTATCCTCAAGCCAATCGAGGGGATCTGTTTTAATTGTAAGAAATTCTTCAATTTCTAATCCTGAAATACAGGAAATTATTTTATCACCTCCACCAACTCTTTTAAGCACTTCATCTTTTTCTTTTGTAAAGCCCTCCATCGAAATAAAAATACCTATTTTGGAAATGTTTTTATGAAAATCAAGTGTTCCTATTACTTTTTTAATAGCCTCAGTTTTGGTCAAAGATGTAGTATGTTTTGCCTCACCAATAAACAATGAGCTACCTAAACTTATCCAAAACGGGCGATTTATATTATTTTTTATAATTAAATCTATTTGTTCATCACTTGCTTGCTTTGTATCCATAACTTCTAATCCATTAATTTGATTAAAGAACTTCTTCAAAAATTCTTCAAAACCCTTTCCTTTCTTTTGGGGATTAGTTTCTTGTTTTACGATACTAAATTCGTTTAATAATTCAACATAAGGAAATTCATCACTCTGTATATTTGTTATTTCGCTAGGTAAATCAAAGGAATTTTTAAAAAGTGTAGAATTCTCAGGGAAATCTCGATCGACTTTATTTAAAAATGAAAGATAAAATTCATATTCATCGACTTGTCCAAACATTCCAAACATCTTAATCTTTTCATCTGAAAAGACAGTTGGATTAATCGCTTGTAACTTATCAATAAAGTATAATTTATCGGGTGTGCGAAAATGACCAGGATATTTTCCTGACAAATACAATGCTATCCAATGATTAATTTTTTGTGACATTTTATAAATTGGACTATTTTAGCATTTCGACATGTTTTAGTCAAAGATAATGTTTTTGATGTGACTAGAGGTAAATTTATAAACTTGCCAAAACAGCAAATCTCACATTATTTTGATAGTATAAACCACTAATATGTCTGTGAGTAATTTAACTGATTTTCAAGCTAAGTATTTTGCTTATGAACTCACTAAAAGATGTGCTAGTGACAGCCTAGAAAAACTTTCTTCAACACTCTCAAATGCTCAGGTAGATCTAAATCCTCACCAGATAGATGCTGCTTTATTTGCTTTTAAATCACCACTTTCAAAGGGGGCAATACTAGCAGATGAAGTTGGGCTTGGAAAAACTATTGAAGCAGGTTTGGTTTTGTCTCAAAAATGGGCAGAAAGAAAAAGAAATATACTTTTAATTGTCCCCTCAAACCTTAGAAAACAATGGAGTACGGAATTACAGGAGAAGTTTTTCTTACCTTCTATTATTTTAGAGAAAAAATCATTTAACGAAATTATTAAAAGTGGAAATTTAAACCCATTAAACCAAGATAATAAAATCATTATCTGCTCTTATCACTTTGCAAAAGATAAGGACAGTTATATAAAAAAAACACCTTTTGATCTTGTAGTTATCGATGAGGCACATAGATTAAGAAATGTTTATAAAACAACTAATAAAATTGGAAGAGTAATCAAAGAAGCAATTCAAGACTATCCTAAAATTCTGCTCACTGCCACTCCACTTCAAAATTCACTTTTAGAACTATATGGACTTACAAGCATTATAGATGATTATATATTTGGCGACCTTAAGAGCTTTAAAGCAAATTATGCTAAAGTTTCTAAAATACAGGAGTCTGGGTCAGAAATAGAACAAATTGAACCAAATTATGATAAATTTAAGGATCTCAAAGAGAGATTAAAGCCAATTTGCAAACGAACATTGAGAAAACAAGTTTCAGAATATATAAATTTTAAAGAAAGAAAAGCAATCACTCGAGGATATTTTCCTGCGGATGATGAGATAAATCTGTATAATGGAATTACAGAATATTTACAAAGAGAGAATTTGTATGCTCTCCCAGCCAGCCAAAGACAGCTAATGACCTTGATACTTAGAAAACTGTTAGCTTCATCATCACGTGCCATATCATCAACACTAAATGGGCAAATCAAAAAGCTAGAAAAAGTGCTAGAGCAGCTCAAAAAAGACACAGAGATTTCTGAGTTTGACACCTTATTTGGTCTTGAAGAAAATTACGAAGCCTTAGCTGATACTGCCGATGATTGGATTGATGGCGATGAGGATGAGGATGAAAGTAAAAACAGAATATCAAATCTTTCAGCAGAAGATATTCCATATCTTGAAAAAGAGATACAAGATCTGCAAAATTATAGAGAATTGGCAGATAAAATAACTACAAATAGTAAAGGGACTTCCCTACTAATGGCAATAAACAAAGGTTTTACCAAACAGGAAGAGTTAGCACAAATGCAAAAAATTTCGACACCTTCCAGAAAAGCAATTATTTTTACCGAATCTAGGATCACCCAACAATATCTTTGGGAACTTCTAAGTGATAATGGATATAGTGGCAAAATACTTTTGTTTAATGGGACAAATACTGATCCAAAATCAGTTGAAATCTACAACAAATGGTATAAGAATAATAAAGACACTGATAAAATCACTGGATCAAAAACAGCAGATCTTCGATCAGCCTTAGTAGATTATTTTAAAGATGAAGCCGAGATAATGATCGCTACAGAAGCTGCTTCTGAAGGTATAAACTTACAGTTTTGTTCACTTGTTATAAACTACGATTTGCCTTGGAATCCGCAAAGAATAGAACAAAGAATAGGTCGATGTCATCGATATGGTCAAAAACACGATGTCGTAGTAGTTAATTTTGTAAATGAAAATAATGCAGCTGACAAAAGAGTTTATGAACTTTTGGATCAAAAATTTAAATTATTTGAAGGAATTTTTGGAGCTAGTGATGAAGTTTTGGGTGCAATAGAATCAGGTGTGGATTTTGAAAAACGCATTGCCAGTATCTACCAATCTTGTCGTACTGAAGACCAGATTAACAAAGCCTTTGATGAATTGCAAGATCAAATGAGTCAATCAATCCAAGCTGGTCTCAAAGGAGCAAAAGAAACTCTTTTAGAAAACTTTGACGTAGATGTCCATGATAAACTTAGAATGCGCCTAAACGACAGTAAAGCTTATCTTGAACAATATGAAAATTGGTTGTGGCAAATAACCCAATATTATCTAGGTTCAAAAGGTGAATTCTCAGACAGTGACCATTCTTTTAAATTATTATCAAATCCATTTCCAAATCAAAATATAGAATCTGGACCGTATCGAATAGGAAAACAAATCGAGGATGCTCATATTTACAGAACAGGACATCCCCTAGCAGAACTTATCTTAAATCAAGTTAAAAATATTCAGCTAACAAATTCTAATATTGAATTTGATTATAGTAATTTTGGTCAGCTGATCAGCCCTATCAAAAATTTAGTTGGCAAGTCTGGTTTATTTAAAGTGTCTCAGCTTACCATAGATACTTTAGAGTCGGAAGATCATATCATACTTACAGCAATTGATGAGAATGGAGATCAAATAGACCATGAAATTTGTAAAAACTTCTTTAAACTAGGATGGAAAACAATCACTCCATACATCGAAATTGATAAAAATTCTTTGGAAAGACTCGAACAAAATTCTATAATTGATATTTCAGCTCATATAGATCAAAAAAATGCAGTATTTTATGATGAGGAAGATGAAAAATTGGAAAAATGGGCAGAGGATGTCAAAACAAGCTTAGAAATACAGCTCAAACAAATGGATATTGACCTAAAATCTATGAAAACGAGTGCAAAGAAAGTGTTAAATCTATCTGAAAAACTCACCCTAAAAAAAGAAATCGTTGACCTGGAAATGAAACGAAATCTGATGAGACAAAAGTTATTTGTTTCTCAAGATGAAATTGGAAAGAAAAAAGAAGAATTGATTGACAAAGTAAGAGCTAGGCTCAACCAAAATAGCACTCTGACTGAACTCTTTACTATTAAGTTTAATGTTGTGTGAAATGTCTGAAATACCAAAACCTAGACAGTATCTGATAAATTGAATTTATTCTTAAACATATGTCGAATTTTATAAAAAACTTTGTGGATTGGTTTAAAATAAAGCCAAAACTTGATGCAAAAGCAGAACGAATTCAATTCTCACAAAGAGAAATCTGGATGGTACACCTAGGTGTAAATGTTGGTTTTGAGATAGATGGAAAGAATCAAGAAAAACTTAGACCGTGTTTGATATATAAAAAATTATCACATCAAACTGCACTGATCATACCTCTAACCAGCACTCTCAAAGATAGTAGTTGGTATTCAAAGAGTTTTGTTAAAAACCAAGAAGGTAGATATTGTCTCAATCAAATCAGGATGGTTGACAGTAAAAGATTAAAATATCGTGTTGAAAGAGTTTCAGAGCAAGACTTTAAAAAAGTTGCAGAGGATTTTATGAATTTTATTTCCCCATAAAATTACTCCCTATTGCTAGGGAGAGCGACTGATGTCGAAATTACTGATATTATACAGCAAGATTAAATAAATGTCAAGATAAAATTTTTGAAAAGCACCTAAATCCTTTTAAATAAAGCTAAATATGTCCCAACCAAAACTAGAACTCACTTGGATCGGTAAAAACAACCCTGAATATGATATAGCCAATATCGAACCACGAATACTACTGGAAAATCCAGAGCTATCCAACACAGAAAATGATCCAAATTCTCAAAACATGATCATCCACGGAGATAATCTCCTAGCTCTTAAGGCACTCTTACCCGAATATGCAGGTAAAGTAAAATGTATCTATATCGATCCACCCTACAATACAGGAAACGCTTTTGAACACTACGACGACTCAGTAGAACACAGCACTTGGCTAAGCCTAATGAAACCTAGATTGGAGCTTTTGAGGTTACTTTTAAGTGAGGATGGGAGTATTTGGATTTCTATAGATGATGATGAAAGTCACTATTTAAAAATATTATGTGACGAAGTATTTGGTAGGCAAAACTTTGTAAGTAATGTCATCTGGCAAAAAAAATTCTCACCTCAAAATGATGCAAAATGGTTTTCCGATATGCATGACCATATTTTAGTTTATGCTAAAGCTAAGGAAGTTTGGAGACCTAATTTACTATCTCGAACAGAAGAAATGGATAATAGATATAAAAATCCAGATAATGATCACCGAGGGGTTTGGACTTCAAGTGATTTAACAGTAAAAAGGGTTACAGAAAAAGATATCTACGAAATAATTACACCCAGTGGTGCAAAATATTACCCGCCTCGTGGAAGAAGTTGGAGCACTTCAAAAGAAAATTTTGAAAACTTAAAATTGGAAAATAGAATATGGTTTGGCGTCAAGGGTGAAAACATGCCAAGGCTAAAGAGATTTATTACCAATGTTAAAGATGGTATTACTCCGTTAAGTCTATGGTTGCATCAAGGGGTTGGGCACAATCAAGAAGCAAAAAAAGAAATAAAAACATTATTTTTAGATGATATTTTCGACACTCCTAAACCAGAGAGGCTGATGCAAAGAGTAATTCAACTAGGCTCAAATACAAATGACTTTATACTTGATTCTTTCTTAGGTTCTGGCACAACTGCTGCTGTAGCTCACAAGATGGGACGACGGTATATCGGTATCGAAATGGGAGATCATGCCTACACTCACTGTAAAGTACGCATGGATAAGGTGATCGATGGCAGTGATGAAGGTGGAATCAGTAAAGCAACTGACTGGAAAGGTGGCGGTGCATACAAATTTTATGAACTTGCCCCCAGTTTTATCATCAAAGATGAATTTGATAATCCTATTATTGATGGATTTTACAATGATAGCAAGCTCATCCAAGCCATGTGCAAGCTTATGGACTATACTTATTCTCCTAGTAAAGACGAGTATTGGAAGCATGGACTTGGGCAGGGCAAGAGCTATATTTATATCACCACCCAGCTACTCACTTGTGCAATGGTAAATCAAATTTCAAGTCACCTCAAAGAAGGTGAAAAACTGCTAATCTGCCCAAAAACCTACGAGCCTGGAGCTGAAAAAATTTCAAACCAGATCACTGTCAAAAAAATACCTCAGAGCGTATTAAAAGCCTGTCATTTTGGTAAAAAAGAATACTTACTACCAATCAAAGAAAAAATAGAAATAGAAGATGAGTCTGAAGATTTTGAAACCGAAAATGAATAATACTTATGTTACCAGAGCAAGCTTTAAAATATCTAAATAACTCAATGAGTCTTCGGGCTCCTCAAAAATCTAGTCTAGAATTATTTGCTAAATACCTGCAGTCCCCTGCTGGACTCCTACTTTTGGGTAGAATGAATAAAGATAGTCGAGGAAATCTAAGCCAAATACTTCAATCCAGTCGAGAGTATTTTAGAGAAGTTGGTGGATCAGCAGAATTTAGTGATTTTGAGCGATTATTTCCTGCCTATACCTTTGCATTAGCTACTGGTGTAGGTAAAACTAGATTGATGGGAGCTTTTGTGGCTTATTTATACCTAGTGTATAACATTCAGCATTTTATGTTGGTTGCCCCAGGCAATACTATTTATCGAAAACTTTTAGATGATTTTAGTCAGCCAAATAATCCAAAATATGTATTTAAAGGAATCGAAGAAATCAATAGCTTCAATGTAAATATAGTAACCAAAGACAACTATAATCTGAATCGAGGCGATAATTTGTTTTCAAATAAGATTGAAATCAATATATTCAATGTGCAACAATTTGCTCAAAAGGATCTCAGTAGCGGTAAAGGAATTAATAAATTTGGTGAAGAAAATGGACAATCCTACTTTGATTATTTAAAAACTCATGAGGATTTAGTAGTTTTATTAGATGAAGCTCACCATTATCACGCCGATGCTGTTTTGACTTCTTTAGACACTTTAGATCCATTATTTGGACTTGAGATGACAGCTACACCATATTTGGGGACAAAAGGATCTGGCAAAAACCTGACACAAATTAGAATGAAGAATGTACTTTACAACTTCAATTTGGGTGATGCAATAAGAGCTAAATTGGTTAAAGATCCTTGGATTGGAACAGAAGCCGATACTGATTTCAAACAATTGGATGTGGAATCTATAGAAACAGACGCTAGAAAACTTCAATTAGCTGCATATTTTCATGAAAGAGCCAAAATTGCTTTGCAAGAATATGCTTTGGAGAACAAGGTACAAGTAGTTAAACCAGTACTTTTAGTAGTTGCTAAAGATACAGAACACGCTTCAGAGCTTAAATCTTTGATAGATAGCGATGATTTTAGAGCTGGAGAGTTTAAAGGTAAGGTGATAGAAATTCATACTAAACTCAAAGGCGATGAAGCAGATGAAAACATCGAAAAACTAATTTCTTTAGAAGATCCAGAAAATATTATTGAAGTGGTAATTCATGTAAATATGCTCAAAGAGGGTTGGGATGTGACCAATGTCTACACTATAGCACCACTTCGACAATCTGCAGCTAGTATTTTAACCGAACAAACAATTGGTAGAGGTTTACGACTGCCATATGGTGAAAGAACAGGAGATCCACTGGTTGATAAATTGGTAATTGTAGCCCATGAACAATACGCTAAAGTTTTGGAATTAGCCAAAGATAATGAATTAATTCAAGGTCAAGTAGAAAAAATTGGTATTGAAGAGTCAAGAGAAAGAAAGGAGTTTGTAGAAGTACAGCCAATAATTGTGCAAAGATTTGCTACTGATATACGACAAAATCTAGTGATAATGAAAGAAGTTGAGCAAATTGCTCAGTCGGAAATCGATAAAAACACAAGAAATCAATCTCTTGATGAGAGTATAAAGGAGCAATTGCTTTCAAATAAGAAAACTGAAATTATTACATCAATTAGCAAACAGGCTATTAACACGAATAAATCATATCAAACTCAAAATATCAATCAAATCGATTACAGTGCTGGAAGTGGATTTGATTTGTTTCAATCATTTAGCTCAGAAGCAAAGTTAGAGATAGGTAAAATCTCTGAAACCTCTAACAAGGAAACCTTCAAAAGACATATATCAGTACCAAGACTGATACTAACACCGCAATTTGAAAGTCTTGTTATCCACGATTTTAACTTAGATATAAGTGTTGGAAGACTTAGAACATATCCAAATGTAACTACAATCTTAGAACAGCAGTTACAAGCCCAACAAGAAATTACTGTTTTTGGTGACGAAGTTCCAGGCAGAAGGATCGAGAACAGGACTCGTGTCTATAGTTTTGGTGGAAGAAGTAAACAACCACCTCAAAATATGATTATATCTGCACTTTTAGATTTTTCATTGGTTGATTATGATGACCCAATTCAAAAACCTCTTCTGTTAAAACTGACTAATCAGGCTTTAGAATTTTATAGATCAAGAACTGTGGATCAAGATAATTTATCACTTGTGGTAGAAGCAAATGTTAGGACTATTGCTGAAGATATTTACAAGCAAATATTAGATCATAAACAATACATGTCTGAAAATTATGAAGAATCAAGTATTGGACATCCAAAACCATTTTTAGAGGAATTTCGTTTCTCTAAACGATTCAATGAGCAAACAGTCACTCTTGATTCACAATACAATACATTTTCAAGAGATTTAAAATACGGCTACTTTAATAAAGCATGCCACGATATATATACTTTTGATTCCTCAGATGAAGTAAGATTAGCGTATTTACTCGAAAAAGATGAACATGTAGTTGCATGGTTAAGACCAGCTCCAAATCAATTCGAAGGATTATACTGGAGAGATGAGCAAGGCGAATCCCATCATAAGTATGAACCTGATTTTGTGGCCGAACTCGATGATCAGGTAGTAATGGTCGAGGTCAAACCAGAAAGCGAAATAAATACCTTTGAGGTAAGAGCTAAAAAGGATACTGCCGATAAATATTGTGAAGTAGTAAACAAAAATTTAGGCAAGTATGATATTTCAAAACCATGGAAATATATTATATTAACCACAAATAGAATCTCAGCAACTTCTACGGTTGGAGGGTTGCTTAATTAGGTTTTCTAATGTACAAGTATGGCAAATCCCATTTTTAATTAATTTGTCTTGATTTTAAAGACGTTGATCGCCTTTAAGGTGTTTTGAGTTAGCAATTTATTTATCGGCCTCAGCTACACAAAAGGCACAAATGTTAGTTAGGAAATACAAGATTTCCTCATATACAAGATCTGTATAGTCAATTTTGACTTACCGTTTTTAGTCCAGTTTAGAATGGTTTCACTGAAGGCTT
>Ga0316610_1000301_pt1 | contig 12504 bp, 23 predicted proteins | sample MIS2017111B_MG_FD_207677 | JGI IMG/M metagenome (GOLD analysis project Ga0316610, IMG submission 207677) | Microbial mat bacterial communities from Middle Island sinkhole, Lake Huron, Michigan, United States - MIS.2017.111B | ecosystem: Environmental > Aquatic > Freshwater > Lake > Sediment... | reverse complement strand
TAGCAATTTTAGTAACTAATCGGCCTAAGGTTTCACCTTGAGCATCTATTACATACCAGTCTCTTTCTACTTCATCGGTTTTTATACTAACTGTTCTCACAAATTATCTCCTGCAACGGGAACAAAAATTTAAGATAGTTTAACTGTTTCTGGGTAGGTTACACTCATCAGACATAAACCATGGGGTGGGGCAGTATAAGAACCAGCCTTTAAATCCTGGGCTAATAAGATATCTTGAACTCGACTAACCTGTAACCGACCTAATCCAACTTGAATTAAAGTCCCCACAATATTTCGCACCATACGATATAAGAAAGCATTAGCAGTTATATCAAAATTTAACTGAGTGCCAATGGTTGACCATTTTGCTTGGGTTATTTGACGTACTGTATTATTTCCCTGAGTTGGCTTACCAAAAGAAGCAAAATTATGAGTGCCGATTAACAATTGGCTGGCATCGTTCATAAGTTCTAAATTCAACTGAGGCTTTATATGATAAGCATAACGAGCCATCAAAATAGTAGGCCATGCTTGGTTGAAAATAGTATAACGATATGAACGATTTAATGCATCAAAACGAGGGGAAAATGGTTCTGTTATAATACCTAATGTTTTAATTACAATATCTTTGGGCAAAATAGCATTAAGCGCACGATGTAAATCTTCAAGATTATGTTTCCATGCAACATTAAAAGCAATTACTTGCCCAACTGCGTGAACACCTGTGTCAGTCCTTCCCGCACCATCAATCCGTATAAATGCCTTAGTTACTTTAGCTATGACTTTTTCTATCTCACCTTGAACAGTACGTGCATTAGGCTGAAATTGATATCCTAAAAAATCCGTACCATCATATTCAACTGTGGCATAATATCGCTGAATTAACACTAAAGCAATTAAACTATTTTACCGTTATACCCCAACAATTTCAATCAAAGCTACATTAGCTGCATCACCTTGACGGGGGCCTAACTTGTATATACGAGTGTAACCACTATTACGTCCTTCAATAGCATGAGCAGTCTCATCAAACAATTTACGCAAAACCATAGGGTCACAAATTTCCCGAGCAGCCAAACGACGAGAATGTAAATCACCTCGTTTAGCTAAAGTAATTAATTTTTCTGCAATAGGTTGTACACTTCTAGCTTTGGCTTCAGTCGTTTTTATACGATTATGGCGAAATAATTCTGTAGCCAAATTTCGTAACAAAGCCTTACGATGTTTCATTGAACGACCGAGCTTCCGCCCCATTACATTATGTCGCATATTCTCTACTCCTACTGGCTTAAAAACTCTGAGACAGAAACTTTACTGCCACTGTCTTCTTCATTCATCAAGGCAAGAAATCCTTTTTCTTCTAAACGTTCCATCAACTCATCTAGTGACTTTTGTCCAAAGTTGCGAATAGCCAGTAATTCATCCTGACCTTTTTTCAGCTTATTTAGAATTTCACCTACCTGAGTAATTCCAGCACGTTTCAAGCAATTATAAGCACGCACAGAAAGCTCTAAATCTTCAATCGGCGTTTCATTGATTTTATCAGGTATATGCTCAACACTTTTTTCGTCATATTTGACTGGTTTTTCTTCTTGAGTTGCACCAGCAACAAGCGAAAAATGTTGTACCAGAATTTTAGCTGACTCGCTTAAGGCATCACGCGGTGAAATTGTACCATCAGTAAGAATTTCAAGTAACAGACGGTCATAATCAGTAGATTGTCCAATGCGGGTACGCTCTACAACATAATTAGCTTTAAGAACTGGGCTAAAAATAGCATCAACGGGTATCTCACCTATAGGTAATTTACCCCGCTCTTCAGCAGGTGAATAACCTCGCCCCATTTGAACAACTAGTTCAAGGTCAAGTTCAACATCAGTAGAGTCAGCGGTTAACAAGGGCATCTCTGGGTTAATAATTTCAACTTGTGTAGAAGAACCTACTAAATCACCGCCAGTGACAATACCGCCCCCTCTAACCTCACATCTTAAGCGAACCGATTCGTTTTGAAATAACTTGAAGCGTAGCTGTTTGACATTCAAAATAAGAGCTGTCATATCCTCACGAACATGAGGTATATCAGAAAATTCGTGATGAACACCACTCACTCGAATAGATGTTACAGCGGCTCCAGTTAATGACGAAAGCAATACACGACGTAGGGCATTGCCTAAAGTAATCCCATAACCACTTTCCAAAGGTCCAATACTAAATTGACCAGAACTTTGAGAGATTGCTTCAGTTTCTATTTTAGGTAATACAAGATTAAAGTCAGACAAGAAACACCCTCCAAAACCACAAGACATAAACCACAATGGCTATTACACATTGGGCCAAAAAAAGTGATGCTTACCTACAAAACCGATTATACACGACGTCTTTTAGGTGGTCTACATCCATTATGAGGAATTGGTGTTCTATCAGTAATTGACCGGAGCTTTAAATCACTACCTTGTAGTGAACGAATAGCGGACTCACGACCAGGCCCAGGCCCCTTAACAAAAACATCTAATTCACGAACACCATTTTCTTGGGCTATTTTGGCAGCATTTCTAGCAGCTAACTGAGCAGCATAAGGGGTACTCTTACGTGACCCTTTAAAACCACTCGTACCACCACTGGCCCAACAAATCACATTACCTTTTTGGTCGGTAATAGTCACAACGGTATTATTAAATGTCGAGTAGATATAAGCCCGACCATAAGGAATATTTTTTCTTTCTTTTTTAGCGGATCGTGTCTTTCGACCTTTTTGCTTTGCCATAAACTCCCTTTCACTATCAGCAAACAATAATAAATACAATTATTACATTTATTATTTCTTGCGTGCAGCTCGTTTCTTCCCAGCCACGGTTTTTCTTGTTCCTCGTCTTGTACGAGCATTTGTTCGAGTACGCTGCCCACGCGCAGGCAAACTACGTCGATGGCGTAAACCACGATAACAGCCAATTTCTTGTAAACGTTTAATGTTTAAACCAACTTCACGACGTAAATCACCTTCAACCACATAAGTATGGTCAATTATATCACGTAAGCGTGTAACTTCCTCTTCGGATAAATCTTTGATACGAGTATCTGGATTAATACCGGTATTCTTAATTATTTCTTGACTAGTGTATAAACCAACACCATAAATATAGGTCAAGCCAATTTCAACACGTTTATTACGTGGCAAGTCTACCCCAGCAATACGAGCCATAAATTCACTCCTTACCCTTGGCGTTGCTTATGTCGAGGATTTCTTTTACAAATAATCCTCACAATGCCATGCCGCTTAATAATTTTACAATAATCACAACGAGGTTTAATTGATGGTTTTACTTTCATGGATAATATCTCCTTAAGCCAGGCCTATCTAATAAAGCCCTCATAATGACGCATCAAAAGTTGCGCTTCAAGTTGTTTCACAGTATCTAATACAACTCCAACAACAATCAACAAACCTGTGCTAGTAATCAACAACGATTGTGTTTGTGAACCACTTTGGCTAATACCAGGAATAATATTTACAATCCAAGGTAAAATAGCGACAAAGCCAAGCATCAAAGCACCAGCAAATGTAATTCGTTGCAACACCAGATTAAGATATTCTTCTGTACGTTTGCCTGGGCGCAGCCCAGGAATAAATCCACCATTACGTTGCAAATTTTCAGCTAGGTTTTGTTGTTTAAAAATAACATCAGTATAGAAATAGGTAAAACCAACAACCATTATAAAGTAAACTATCCAGTAAGGAAAAGATGAAGGGTTAGGACTAAACCAACGAACTATCCCATTAGCTATGGTTGCAACAAAAGGTGTACTACTAAACTGAAGGTAGCTAGCCACAGCACTAGGAAAAATCATTATAGACTGTGCAAAAATGAGGGGGATCATACCAGCACTATTAACCCGTAAAGGTATGTGTGTACTTTGTCCACCATAAACCTTTGTTCCACGCACCCGCTTCCCATATTGTACAGGTATACGTCTCTGACCTTCTTGAACCACTGCAATAACAGCAATAGTTATTACAGTGACTGTCGTAAATATTACAAGGTTAAGCCATTCCTGACGACTAACGAAACCAGCAATTTGACTAGGCATATTGGAAACAATCCCACCAAAGATAATAATGGAAGTTCCATTACCAATACCTTGTTCAGTAATAAGTTCACCAAGCCAAACAGCTAACATAGTTCCAGCAGTCATTGTCAAAAGAGTTGTAGTAGTGGATAAAAAATCTACCGTAAACCCAAAATTATTTATCATGTCTGGAACGGTATTTTGCATAAAAATTGCCTGACCATAAGCTTGTAATATAGCCAAGGGTACAGTCAAGATGTATGTATACATGGTGATTTTGTTTCTGCCCTGTTCACCTTCTTTAGCCAACTCTTGTAATTGAGGAACCAAAGGATTAAGAAGCTGTAAGATAATAGAGGCCGTAATATACGGATATACCCCCATTGCCATGACAGAAAAATTTACTAAGGCCCCACCAGATAGTAAGTTCAAAAATTGAACAATGACCTGGCTACCACCTTGACCAGCATCCAAAAAAGAACGCAAAGCAGATGGATTAACGCCCGGCACAGGAACATGTGCCGCAGCCCGATACACAATAAGTATCAAAAGAGTAAAAAATATTTTACGACGTAAATCCGGTAAAATTAGTGCATTACGGATTGCTTCTATCATTATCAATCCCTATAGCAAAGGTAAAACTTCAACAGTTCCACCAACAGCTTCGATTTTTTCTTTAGCAGTTTTTGAAAAGTGATGCGCTTTAACAACAAAAGAGGTTGTAATTTCGCCATTGCCTAAAATAGCCACAGCTTTATCTGACAATTTAATAATCCCCATTTCAACTAGCAATTGAGGAGTAATTTCTTGGAGGCCACTTTCAGCAAACCTTTCTTGCAACCGGCTAACATTAACCGGTTTATATTCAATCCGATGAATATTAGTAAACCCACGACGAAACGGTAAACGTCTAACTAAAGGTAGCTGCCCACCCTCGAAAAAGGGACCTTTGCCACCACCTGAACGGGCTTTTTGGCCTTTGGTACCACGACCTGATGTTTTACCTGTTCCTGATGCCATACCACGCCCAATTCTTTTTCTGCTTTTTTTGCTACCAGGAGCAGGCTTTAAATCATGTAACTTCATTGCCAATTGACTCCACAATTTTTAACTTAATTTTATCTTAAACAGTATAAATGGGTTGTTGAAAATTAATTTTTAATCTCAACTAAATGGGATACTTTATTAATCATACCCCGAATGGCAGGAGTATCTTGATGCTGAATTGTTTGACCCAACCGACGTAGTCCTAAAGCACGAACCGTCTTTTTTTGACCTTCAGCATAACCAATTGCGCTTCTTACTAATGTAACGCTCAATGTTTTAGATAAATTAGCCATTAGTATTCTTCCTTGTAACCCAAAAAGGTTGAACTCGTTCTATAGGCAAACCACGATTACGAGCTATTTCGGCGGGATCTTGCAATTCATTGAGTGCTTTAATGGTAGCTCGTACAACATTAAGAATATTAGAGCTACCTTTACTTTTAGTCAAAATGTCATGAATACCCACAGCTTCAATAACCGCCCGAACACCACCACCAGCAATAACACCCGTGCCTGGTGACGCTGGCTTTAGAAATACTTCAGCCGCGCTAAAACGGGTTGTAATTTCATGGGGAATAGTTGTATCAGTCGTAGCAACTTTACGCATGTTATGTTTAGCTCGCTCTGAACCCTTACGAATCGCTTCAGGAACTTCACGCGCTTTACCAACACCAACACCAACACTACCTTTATTATCACCCACAACGACGCAAGCACGAAAACTAAAACGTCGTCCACCTTTCACAACCTTAGCAGTTCTTGCAATATGCACTACTCGTTCATCTAGCTCTTCAACTGTTTCTTGAAATTCACGTTTTGCCATAAAACTCTCCTTAAAACTCCAATCCCGCTTCGCGAGAAGCATCTGCAAGTGCTTTCACCCGACCATGGTATTTATAACCACCACGGTCAAAAACAACTTTAGTAACCCCAGCACCTAAAGCTCGTTCGGCCACTAATTTACCTACCATCATCGCTTGCTCAGTTTTAGAATGTTTTTCTGATACCTGATTAACACCAAAGTCTAAAGTAGAAGCTGAGGCAATAGTCACTCCTCGAATATCATCTATTACTTGCGCGTAAATGTGGGATAAACTACGAAAAACATTTAAGCGAGGTCGTTCAGATGTACCAGAGAGTTGCTTTCGTACACGTTTATGGCGACGTTGTCGTGCTAAATAACTTGGATTTATTTTTTTCATAATTACCTCGTTAATCAAACCTCAAAGATTAATGATAATCTTTGAAACCTCTTATTTAGCCTTACCAGCCTTACCAGCTTTACGTAAGATTATTTCATTCACATATCGTACACCTTTACCCTTATAGGGTTCTGGTGGACGCATTCGACGTATACGAGCAGCAATTTCACCCACAACTGCTTTATCCATACCACTCACTATTACTTGTGTACCTGTTTTATCAACCGAAAAGCTGACATTTGCTGGAGGCTCAAAAACAATTGGGTGAGAATAGCCAAGGCTTAGAACCAGGTTATTTGCCTGCACATTCGCCCGATAACCAACACCTTCAATCTTCAACTCACGTGTAAAACCTTGACTAACCCCAGCTACCATATTACCAAGTAAAGCTCGTACAAGACCATGTTTACATCGATGAGAACGATGGTCACTAGGTCGAGTAATAACAACATGACCATCTTCTTGTTTAATACCAATCTCAGGTGGAAAATCTTGTTGTAACTCCCCTTTTACACCTTTAACTCTAACAGAGTTACGATTAATATCTACTGTAACACCTTTAGGAAGAGGGATGGGTAGTTTACCTATTCTTGACATAGAAAAATCTCCTAAATCCTACAACGTTACCAGACGTAACAGAGGATTTCACCACCTACATGCTTACGTCGTGCCTGGCTACCTGTCATGACCCCTTTAGGGGTAGAAACAATAGAAATACCTAAACCACTTCTCACATTTGGGATTTTATCTGTAGTACAATAAACTCTTTTTCCAGGTTTACTAATACGTTGTACTCCCCCAATAACTGCTTTGGGGCGGCGTTCAGGAGTATACTTTAAGCGTATAAGTAACACCGAGTTAATTTTTCCTGGCAGAATTTCATAATCTTGAATAAACCCTTCTTCTTTCAGAAGAATAGCAATAGCTTGCCGCATTTTGGAAGTAGGCATTGCCACATGAGGATGCTGAACAAGACTAGCATTTCTAATACGGGTCAGCATATCGGCAATTGGATCAGTTGTGCTCATACAAATTCCTCTCTTCAACTAAAATAAAAGACATGCTCGGCTAAGTTTACCAACTAGACTTAACAACACCAGGGATTTTACCCTCATTAGCCAATTTACGGAAGCAAATACGACATAAGCCAAAACGACGTATATAAGCTCGTGGCCGCCCACATTGATTACAACGATTACGGACACGTACAGCATATTTACGGCGTGTTTCTCGAACCACCATACACTTTTTAGCCATCTTTGTTATCTCCCTCTAAAAGGCATTCCCATTAGGCTTAACATTTTACGACTTTCTTCATCATTATCAGCCGTTGTTACGATGGTAATCCCCATTCCACGAACCTTATCAATCTTATCGTAGTCAATTTCTGGCCAAGATAATTGCTCGGCTAACCCTAACGTATAGTTACCTCGACCATCAAAACTATCAGAGGAAATTCCACGAAAATCTCGTTGACGAGCCAACGAAATATTAAGCAGCCTATCTAAAAAATCCCACATGCGGCTACCACGTAAAGTGACTTTAGCACCGATGGATTGGCCTTCTCGTAGTTTAAAGGTTGCAATAGATTTTTTAGCACGAGTCACTATAGGATGCTGTCCAGTGATTACCTTAAGGTCATTTGTGGCATTTTCTAAGGCTTTAGCATTTTGCAACGCCTCACCAAGGCCAATATTCACAATAACCTTTTCGATACGTGGCACTTGATGAAGGTTTGAGTAATTAAATTCCTTCAACATAGCCGGAACAATTTCATTCTTATACTTTTCTTTTAAGCGAGGTACAGCCATATTATTATTCCGCACTCCATTCAACAGTTTCAGTTAATGAAGATAAATTACTAGTATTAAGCATCAATGGATGAATTACAGCGTTTACAAAAACGCGTCTTTTTATCAGCATCTTGCTTATAACCAACTCGAGTTGCTTCATCACATTTCCTACAAACTACCATAACGTTAGAAATGTGGACTGGAGTGGTAATATCAACAATCTCACCAGGTACATTAGGTGCAGTACGTTTTTTATGTTTCTTACGTACATTAACACCTTCAACTCTGACTAAATCTTTATTGGGGTCTAATTTCACTCGTTTTTTCGTTTGTTGGTCTACATACCAAGCACGAATAACTTCTTCAACCGTTCCACGAACCCCAACTTGATTTCCACTAATAATTTGAACTAGGTCACCCTTTTTAATTCTTTGCATTTTAACCTCTTACCTAGAACAAGTTCTAAAGTACTTCCGGAGCCAAGGAAACAATTCTCATGAAACCTTTTTCACGTAACTCACGAGCGACCGGCCCAAAAATACGTGTACCTCGAGGCCCTTGCCCTTCAGAGTCAAGAATAACCGCGGCATTATCATCAAACCGAATATATGAACCATCTGGACGACCGATTTCTTTACGAGTTCTTACTACCACAGCCTTTACCACAGCCCCCTTTTTAACTGTACTATGAGGGGAAACTTGCTTAACTGAAGCAGTAATTACATCACCGATACTAGCATAACGCCGAGAGGAACCACCCACAACTCGAATACACAAAAGTTCTTTGGCTCCACTATTATCCGCTACTTTGAGACGGCTTTCTTGTTGTATCATAACAATTGCTCCACAAATCACTATATCTTAACATAGTAATTTTTTAGCTTTCTACTTGTTGTCTCTCTAAAACTTCAACCAAAGCCCAACGTTTTTCTTTACTGATTGGCATTGACTCAATAATTTTAACCACGTCGCCAATTCCAGCACTTTCTTGCTCATCATGAGCCTTATATCGTTTGTGAAAACGAATTACTTTACCATAGCGTGGATGCCGACGTAAACGCTCAACTTGAACCACTATGGTTTTATTCATTTTATTACTGGTCACACGACCAATTAACATTCTTCTTCGTTCTTTAGCCATAATACCTATTCTAACTCTACCTTTTATGATAAGGAAGCAAGCCGACGCTCATTTAAAATGGTATTCATTCGAGCAATATCTTTTTTAAGCTGCTTAAATTGACCAAATTGTTTTATCTGACCAACCGCCAATTGAAAACGCAGATTAAAAAGCTCATGGTGGGCATCTTCTAACTTCTTTTGAATTTCGTTGTTAGACCAACCTCTAATTTCAGGTGCATTCATGGCTTACACTCCTAATCAGTTCGTTGCACAAACTGAGTTTTAATGGGCAACTTATGTGAAGCTAAGCGCATGGCTTCTTTAGCCACCTCTTCAGACACACCAGTTATTTCGAAAAGCATCCGACCTGGCTTAACCACCACCACCCAATGGTCAACGGGACCTTTACCGCTTCCCATCCGAGTTTCAGCAGCCTTTTTAGTCACTGGTTTATCTGGAAACACACGGATCCACAACTTTCCACCACGACGGACATAACGGACAATCGCACGACGGGCTGACTCGATTTGGCGGCTAGTCATCCAGCAGGGTTCTAATGCCTGCAAACCAAAGTCACCATAAGATACTTTGGCCCCGCGCAAGGCTTGCCCTCTCATACGGCCCCGCATTTGCTTCCTATACTTTACCCTTTTTGGCATTAACATAGTACGAACCTCAGTATGTTTTACACTGTGAAGTGAAAATGCAGCTTTACAACCTCGTGTTAGGAGGCAGCATAAGCAACTACATTTTCCTCTTTGGGCTTCGGCAGAATATCACCTTTATAGACCCAAACTTTTATTCCAATTTTACTAAACGTGGTCAAGGCTTCAACACAAGCGTAGTCAATATTAGCCCGCAAAGTATGACGAGGAATACGTCCTTCACGTTGTGATTCCCGACGAGCCATGTCAGAGCCACCTAAACGACCACTACATGTTATCATCACCCCTTTAGCACCTGCTTTTGTGGCACGACGCACAGCCTGCTTCATGGCTCTCTTATGAGAGACCCGATGTTCAATCTGCTGGGCAATCGACTCACCAATAAGCGTGGCTGATAAGTCAGGGGTATCAATTTCGATAACATCAATATGTATTTTTTTATTCGTCAAAACTTCAATCTTCTTACGTAAGATGTTAACCGATGCACCTTTACGCCCAATAACAATACCAGGCTTTGGTGTGCTAATTTTGACTGAAACTTGCTTCGCCGCAGGTAGACGCTCAATTTCTAAACTGGCAATACTACCACGATCATGTGAAGTAACAATCAACTTACGAATTGCTAAATCCTCTTCCAAAAGCTCACGGTAGTCTTTACCCTCAGCATACCAACGAGCTCTATGTTCTTGGACAATACCCAACCGAAAACCAATAGGATGAACTTTGCGCCCCAAATTACAACTCCTTATTTTTATGCTTTAGACGATTGCTTCTTTTTCAAAATCTACATCATCTTTTAAAATGACCGTGATATGAGAAGTCCGTTTTTTAATTGGCTTGAAGCGGCCACGCGCCCCATATCGCCCTCGTCGGAGTCGAGGCCCTTCATCTACCTTAATTTCAGCAATAACCATATCTTCAGGATCAAGCTTAAGATTTTCTTCTGCATTTCCTAAGGCACTTTTAATGGTCTTATATACAGGTGTTGATGCTGCTTGTGGCAGTAAGGATAACACCTCTAAGGCTTGCAAAGCACGCATACCCCGTACGCTATTCACGACGCGCCGCATCTTAACTGGCGATCCCATAATATATTTTGCTACTGCTTTAACTTGAAACTCAGCCATTTTGAAACCTCTGTCATTTGTTGTTAATTCAAAAACCAGCGATTAAAAATCAACAACTTAGCGACCTTTTTTCTCTTTAAGAATATGCCCTCGGAAATAGCGAGTTGGTACGAACTCACCTAAACGATGACCAACCATGTTTTCGGTGAGATAGATTGGGACATGACGACGACCGTCATGCACCGCAATCGTATGACCAACCATTTGGGGAAAAACGGTGCTAGGTCGCGACCAAGTGCGAATAACACGTTTTTCGCCAGATGCATTCATGGCCTCTATTTTTTTTAGTAATTTAGGGTCTACATATGGACCTTTTTTTAGAGAACGGGTCATAGATTAACTATCTCCTAAACATTATTTCTGATGTCTTGAACGAACAATATATTTATCTGTTCGTTTATTTTTGCGAGTCTTCGCGCCTAAAGCGGGTTTACCCCACGGTGTCTTAGGCCCAGCCATGCCAATGGGTGCCGCGCCTTCACCACCACCATGCGGATGGCTATTGGGATCCATTGCAGAACCACGTACACCAGGGCGAACACCCAACCAACGTTTGCGACCCGCTTTACCTAATACAATATTGCTATGGTCAGTGTTACCCACTTGACCAATTGTAGCAAAGCAATTCTGACTAATAAACCGTACTTCACCACTGGGCAAACGAACTTGAGCATAAGAACCTTCCTTAGCCATGAGTTGAGCCGATGAACCCGCCGAGCGAGCTAATTGACCACCTTTACCAGGTTCAAGTTCAATATTATGCAACAAAGTTCCCAACGGAATACGGTAAATGGGTAAAGCATTACCAACTCGAATTTCAGCATTAGCCCCAGACATTAATTGATTACCAACTTCTAAACCTACAGGAGCTAATATGTAACGCTTTTCGCCATCAGCATAGACCAACAAAGCAATACGGGCGGTACGATTTGGGTCATATTCAATCTGTCTAACAGTAGCAGGAATATCCTGTTTATTTCGCTTAAAATCAATCAGCCGATAACGCCGCTTATGACCACCGCCTTGATGCCTAACAGTAATACGGCCTTGATTATTTCGTCCAGATTTACTTTTTAAAGGAGCAAGTAGACTTTTTTCAGGTTTTGAGGTTGTAATTTCTTCAAAAGTCGACACAGTCATCCCGCGTCGGCCTGCTGAAGTTGGTTTATAAGATGTTATAGGCATAGTTTATTCCAAAAATGAAGAATTAAAAATGAAGAGTTAAAAATCACGAGAAGAAAATTTTTTAATTTTTAATTTTTAATTGCTCCTATACACCTTCCAAAGCACTTATTTTTTGACCTTGAGCTAAGGTAACCAAGGCTTTTTTGTACCCAGCTATGCGGCGTACACGTTTACGCCCCCAACGACCAAATTTAGGTGCCCGATTAATAATTCTAACTCTAACTACATCCACATCAAAAATATTTGTCACAGCCAAAGCAACTTCAACTTTATTAGCTTTAGCGTCAACAATAAATGTG
>Ga0316610_1000300_pt1 | contig 12513 bp, 7 predicted proteins | sample MIS2017111B_MG_FD_207677 | JGI IMG/M metagenome (GOLD analysis project Ga0316610, IMG submission 207677) | Microbial mat bacterial communities from Middle Island sinkhole, Lake Huron, Michigan, United States - MIS.2017.111B | ecosystem: Environmental > Aquatic > Freshwater > Lake > Sediment... | reverse complement strand
CTGACCGATCAGCCTCAAGTTTAACAATCCTGTTTTTATTGAAATTCAATGTGTTATAAATCTAGTTGGGTTATCCAATTCAAATTACCCAAAATTCCTTCACGATGTTGCCGCGGTCGATTCACTCCTAAAACATCGTTGAGGGATGCCAGTTCATCATTTCTGTTACAACCTTCAATAAATCAATGGGTTCAATCCCAATTTTCCCGCCAACTGCATTCTCTCGTTTCCGACAGTTTTTCCAAAAGTTACATTAGGTATTGTTATCTCAGCTATCTTGCTCTATAATGATAGGTTTTTGAACTTACTCAATTCACACTCTGGTCGCGGAGTGTTGGCTATTTTTTTTGGAGAATCTATGAGCACCTCGTTTGAATTAACCTCGCAACTTCGTACTGACTTGGGCAAGGGTGCGAGCCGCCGCCTTCGTCACGCCGGTCACGTACCCGCCATCATGTATGGTGCTGGTAAAGACCCGGTTGCATTGACTTTTTCGCACAATGAATTACAAAGAAATTTGGCAAACGAAGCCTTTTATTCGCACATTCTGACCATTCACGTTGATGGGCAAGCCGATGAAAAAGCGGTGCTGAAAGATTTACAACGTCATCCCAGCCGTCCGATTATCATGCACATGGATTTATTACGGGTGAGTGAAACTGAAGAAATCACCATTCACGTTCCATTACACTTCCTTAATCAAGACATTTGCGTGGGCGCGAAGACGGGCGGTGGCATCATTTCCCACTTGATGGTTGAAGTAGAAGTCCGTTGCTTACCAAAAAATTTACCTGAATTCATCTCGGTTGATTTGGCAACTGCACAACTCGGTGATATTATTCATTTATCGGAACTCAACTTGCCAGAAGGCGTGCATATTCCCAGCTTAGTTCACGGCGATCAACCCGTTGCTTCCGTGCATTTACCTCGCGGTGGTGAAGAAACTGAAGTCGTTTCCCCTGCTTAAAATTAGAGATTTTTCGTGTCTATCATGCTCATTGCCGGACTAGGAAATCCGGGAACGCGTTACGCGGCGACTCGCCACAATGCCGGGTTTTGGTTGCTCGACAAACTGGCAGCGCGGGCGGGGGTACAGTTGCGCAGCGAAACCAAATTTCACGGGGAAGTTGCCAAAGTTGAATTCGCCAATTCCCACTACTGGTTGCTCAAACCCAATACATTCATGAATTTGAGTGGTCAAGCCATCGCGGGATTGGCACGATTTTACAAAATTACCCCCGATCAAATTTTGGTGGTGCACGACGAACTCGATTTTCCGCCCGGTGTGATTCGTCTCAAACAAGGGGGCGGCGATGGCAAACACAATGGTTTAAAAAGCACGATTGCCCAATTGGGGAGTCCCCAGTTTCTACGTTTGCGCGTGGGAATTGGACACCCCGGTGCGGCGCGTGATGTGGCAAATTATGTGTTGGATGCCCCGTCGCAGTCCGATTTCACAGCAATTGAGACCGCATTGGAAATAGCGTTAGATACTGTGCCGCTGCTGTTAACTGGTCAACTAGACAAGGTGATGCTGCGATTGCATACAAAATAGCACGATTGGCGCAGTTTGTCAGTCGTTGTTAGCAGAAATGTAATAGATAGCGGCATGGTAATTAGGGAAATAACTTTGTTTGCGACATAACCACTTCTTACAATGACGCAAAAAAAACCGCTATAATACCCCCGTTGCCCTGTTCCACCGACTACCCACATGCGCAGAAAACGATTCACCCTACCCGGTAAAGGTTCTCTCACCAGAAATATCACGTTAAAAATTGGTGCATGGGTAACTGTGGTCGTTTTTCTGACTGCAATACTGAGTTATTTACAGGTCGCTGCCAAAATAGAACAGCAAGCCCTGCACCAACTGCAAACGTATGTCGTGGAACGTTCCACTCAAGAAAATCAATTATTTAAACAAGCCGAAAAGAATCTTATTGCGTTAAAACAAGACGTTCTCGATGATTTAACTCGCGAAGAAAGTCTGCCAATATCCCCACTCGATAAAATAATTCGCCCATTTGATCAATTAGTTAGCCATGATCCGGACGGTGTTATGCGGACACGGGTGAATGTACTTGATCAGGCTTGTATTTACATCGACTCCCCCCCTACCTTAGATGCTAAATTACAACAGCGGCTGCTTCGTTGGCACACGCTCGTCACCAATTACGGCAATGCATGGAACAGTCGTTTTCAGAATACTTACATTATGTTACCAGAACACAATGGAGTGATTCTGTATTGGCAAAATTACCCTTGGTGGTGTGAAAATACTCCCGCAAAATTAAATCTTGTGGATCAAGAATATTTTTGGGTGTCAGATAAGCAACACGATCCAGAGCGTAAAACGGCATGGACGAGCATTTATTACGACAAAGGATCAGATAAATGGGTTATTTCAGCAATCACGCCAATTGATTTTAATAATCAACATGTTGCATCCATTGGGCACGATGTTGAGTTTCAAGAAATCTTAGAACGCACCGCCAAAAACAAATACTTAGAACAAAGTTACAATATCATTTTTCGCAAAGATGGCAAGTTGATCGCCCATCCCGCGTGGAATGACGAAATTATGGCGCGCGGCGGCAATTTTTCTATTCAAGACAACGGTGATGACACTTTAAAACGCATATATCTCTTGGCGACCCAAACTGAAGGCAGTAAGAAAATACTCATGGACGATCCCAGCCATTGTTACCTTGCCATCAGTGAAATTACCGCGCCAGATTGGTATTTTGTCACCGTTTTGCCCAAATCAATCTTCACCTTTGCTGCGTGGGAAAGTGCCCGGTATATTTTATTATTGAGCCTGATCGCGCTGATCGTCGTGGTTTACATCATTTATTCCATTTTACATTTCCAAGTGACTGAACCATTGAGTCAATTTCTAGTGGCAACCCGACGTTTGGGTGAAAGCGATTTTGACATCACCTTGGATGTACAACGTAAGGATGAATTGGGGCAATTGGCGGATTCTTTCCGTGCTATGGCGAATTATTTGATGGATCGGGAAACCCAATTAGTCGAATATTCCAATGAGTTAGAATCCTACATGGAAGAATTGCGTCAGGCGAAAGAACAGGCGGAAGCTGCCAATCTTACCAAAAGTCAGTTCATTGCCAACATGAGTCATGAATTGCGCACCCCGTTGAATGCGATCATCGGTTACAGCGAAATGTTGCAAGAAGATGCCGCAGAGTTGGGTGAACAGAGTTTTGAGCGCGATTTACATAAAATTCATGCCGCTGGCAAACATTTATTGAGTCTTATCAATGATGTGCTCGATATTTCTAAAATCGAAGCGGGCAAAATGGAATTGTACTTGGAAACTTTTGAATTGCACCTGATGTTGGATGAAGTCATTACCACAGTGCAACCCTTGGCGGACAGACACGGCAACGATATCAAAATCAATTATGATAACAATAAGTTGGGACAAATGCACGCCGATTTGACTAAGGTGCGGCAATCGTTGCTCAATTTGTTGAGTAATGCCTGTAAGTTCACCGAACATGGTGTGATCGAAATTTCAGTCAAACAGGAAACTGTGGACGATACTCGATGGGTGGAATTTTGCATCAAGGACAATGGCATTGGCATGACCGAGGAGCAACAAAATAAATTATTTCAAGCCTTTACTCAAGCAGACGCGTCAACCACTCGCAAATATGGCGGCACTGGTTTGGGATTGGTTATCACCAAACGTTTCACGGAAATGATGGGCGGAAATATTCATGTTTTCAGTGAATTTGGGCAGGGAACGACTTTTATTATGCGCTTGCCCACCCGGTTTAATAAACCCGAATTGCCAGAAAAAATCAATTATGAGACTGAATTAAATGAAGTTAATGATGCTGATCCGGACGCAAAAATAGTGCGAGATCAGCATTGTGTCTTGGTGATTGATGACGATATTGCCGTGCGGGATTTATTTCGGACTTATCTGACTAAGCTGGGTTATCATGTGGTTGTAGCAAATGGGGGGGATGAGGGGCTGCGACTTGCCCGTAAAATTCGCCCAGATGCCATTACGTTAGATGTGATGATGCCGGGCATGGACGGCTGGATGGTGTTGTCCGCGCTGAAAACTGACCCCAGTTTGGCGCATATTCCAGTGATTATGGCTTCTATTGTTGAGGATAAACGGCTGGGATTTTCGCTCGGGGCAACTGAATATTTGATCAAGCCGATTAATCGGGAGCAATTGAACATAGTATTATCTAAATATTTGAATGGCAGGAAAAAATATCTTGTATTGATTGTCGAAGATGATCCAACCACCCAAGAAATGATGGAAACCATGCTGACTAAGGAAGGTTTAATGGTTATTACCGCGGGCAACGGGCGAGAAGGCTTGGAAAAGATGGTGCAACAGCCCGACTTGATTTTATTGGATTTAATGATGCCGGAGATGGATGGCTTTGAATTTGTGACCATATTACGGCAAAATCAGGAATGGCGTAAAATTCCAGTCGTGGTATTGACTGCCAAGGATATTACCAGCGAAGATCGGACTAAATTGCATAATCAAGTACAAAATATATTTCAAAAAAGCGTTTACGACAAGAATAAATTATTGTTAGAAATCGATGAGTTACTGAAACAAGCCACCAATTCCCTATCTGCCTCCGAAGTTCATCTCAATTAAGAGTGGGATCGTTGGTTGCAATTTTAGGATCAACTGCCCCTGTTGCCGTTGCTTAACCGCTCAACTTATTTAATTCAAAGGAATTTTCGCCCATGTCAACGTATGCTGTTGGAGATATTCAAGGTTGTTTCACTGAATTACTGCAATTGCTGGAATTGATCCAATTTAATCCAACAACTGATTACTTATGGTGTACTGGAGATTTGGTCAATCGTGGACCTAATTCTTTGGAAACCTTGCGATTTTTTAAACAATTGGGTGAACGGGCGACAGTGGTGTTGGGCAATCACGACTTGCATTTGTTAGCAGTTGCCGAAGGATACACCAAGTATCATGATCCCAATGAGGATACCATCACCGATATTTTACAAGCGGCTGATTGTCAAGAATTATTAACATGGTTACGGCATCGTCCTTTTTTACATCATGATGCCCAATTAAATTTTACGATGATTCACGCAGGGTTAGCTCCTCAGTGGGATTTTGCGTTGGCGAGTCAGTGCGCGCATGAGGTGGAAACGGCGTTGCGCAGTGAAAATTTTAATGCCTATTTGGGCAAGATGTATGGCGATAAACCCAAAAAATGGTCAAAAAAATTATCAAGTTGGGGCAGATTGCGCTTTATTACCAATTGTTTTACTCGGTTACGTTATTGCAATTTAAACGGTAAGTTGGCATTGGATAAAAAAGGCTCGCCAGATAAAAATAAAGGTGAAGAAGTGCCGTGGTTTCAACATCCAGAGCGGAGTAGCCGTGATATGCGTATCATCTTTGGGCATTGGTCAACCTTGGGATATTATGCTAAATCAGGGATTTACGCGTTGGACAGTGGTTGTTTGTGGGGCGGTGCGTTGACTGCATTGCGACTTGAGGACGAGCAAGTTTTCTGCGTCAAATGTAAGGGTGAAGCGGTGCCCGCTAAGGCAGGTTAGTTATCGGATCAAAATTTCTGTTGGATAAAATAATATTTAAGTGTTTTCATTGGCTTAAGAAATCCCCTTGACCAAATTTTGTAAAAGGGGAATTTCTTCATTGTAATTCGCATCATGTATATATTTTGGATAAATGCTTATCAGACAGCACAGGTTCTTCGCTACAACAACACTGTAATTGCACGATAAACCGCGAGCCATGTCCCAATTCGCTTTCGCACCAAATTTGCCCGCCGAGCGCGTTCACCAATTTTTTGACAATAAACAATCCCAGTCCAGTAGAATGTTCGCCCGCTGTGGGAACGGGAGTTAACCGATTGAATTTGCCGAACAATTTGGCATGGTCTTCGACACTCAAGCCCGGTCCTTGGTCTTCGACAATGCAGCGAGTTTTACCATCCCCCATCTGTATTCTGATATTAACTTGGGTATTATGATAGGAATATTTGATCGCATTTGAGATCAAATTATCCATAACTTGATGAAACAGTTGAGTATCAGTTTCTATCTGACAAGAATTTCCAGATAATTCAATCTTAATACCCTTTCGAGTTGCGTGATCCAGCTGACGGGTAATACATTCCGCTAAGATATTTTCCAACATCGCTTTTTGCATCACAATCTTGAGCTTGCCCGATTCCACCACATTCACATCCAACAAGTTACTGATTAAACTAAACATTCGTTGTGAACTGTCTTCTATTTTGCCGGCATAAAGCTGAATTTCCGCCAATTCCATAGAACTCGCTTCGTCGCGCAATTCCTCCGCATAACCTTTGATTGCCGACAACGGATTTTTCAGATCATGTGCCACAATTCCCATGAGCTCATTTTTCTCTAACATCAATTGGTTCAGATGGGTATTTTGCGAAGCAATGCGGTCGCGATTTCTGAGTAGGAGAATGATAAAAATAAACATCACGATATTCATCAGACTCAGTTCGGCATACCGCTCATAAAATATCTCTTGTAATTCAGTCAGTTCATTACTCTGACTGTAAGAAACCAAATAACCAACCACTTGCCGTCGGATATTTTCTATCGGGATAAAGGTTGCAAGATAATCCTTATCATTAAACCGTGTTGTTACAATGAAGTTTTGCTCCGAATTCAGCCGGTCAAACACCTTGGGACGTAGTTGGGTATTAAGTTTCGTCAACAAATCCAGAGAGAATAACGTATCTTGGCTGCTTTGCTCATTCAATGCCGAAATTTCTTCAACATAATCATCACTCAGTATCACCGGACGATAATTATTCTGTTCCGTCGAAAACACTGAGCTGGTGATAACTTGCTTTTTCAACATCAACATGAATTCGCTCGAAATCACTTGTTTCATCGATTTCTCTATCGCAGAAAAGGCAACGCTGACATCAAAGCTACCGATATGTTGATTCTCATAAAATAGCGGAAATACATAACGAAAACAATTAAATATCTTGCCTTCTTCAAAACCGTGCACCGGCTTTTTCAATGTATTTACCAATTGAATGGAATAGCGCACGTCAAACATTTTGTCGCCAAATTTATCCGGACGATGAAACCGCAAGAAACTGGTGCCGTCCGATAGATGAAAATGAAGTTGTTGTAAATCAAACTGTTGCAAGGTATTGTGCGTGTCTTTCAACACATCATATAATTGTTGTCGGGCATAATTTGCATCCGAAGTTTGGGCTTGAGCCACCCAGCGCAAAATTTCAGGGCGATTAATAACTTCACCATAGAATAATTCCGCAGTTTTATTATACGACTCTACGGAAATATTGTAAGCATTACGCAAGGTTTCTATTTTATGGCGTTCTAAAACATGGCGTTTTTCTTCAATATATTGCCACAGTGGAACAATCAACACTGCTTGGATCATCAGAAAAACAATGCCATACAGAATTTCTCGCTGGTGCACGGCACGGGCTAATTGCATTATTTTGGTAAATGGCATTTTTGGTGTCATGATTTAACTTCTCATATTTAAATACTGCTATTAAATCATAAATTGTAGTCAGTAGCAATGTATATTCTAGTATGATTATTATAATTTATCTGGTTATATGGTACAACATCATGATGTTTCTCACTAAAATATCAAATAATACTAATAGAATCAATTGATCTAAATCAATGGTTCAGTTAAAACCAATCCAACGGATTTTTGAAAATATTGAGATTTTTTATCTTACATTTTCATAAAACATCCGTAAAAACGCTATTTTTAAATTGAAATAACCGCGTAAAGTAGCGCATTATGTAGTTATTAAGCAAGGTAAAATTGCTCGATGAACTGCGTTGTGCGATTTATAGGTTGTTGGAGTGATACAATAATTTGGTAGGCTTCACCAATTAAGTTAGGTTAGCCAATCGAGACCTAACCGACTTGAATATCCTAGAATAATTTTCAGCACCCAGTGGCACTGCCAATAATTTTCTGTTCTCATTTTGGATATCTCCCATGAATACGAGGATACATTTCTGGCTAATATGGTTGCTAATCAATAGTTTTCCAGTGATTGCCGTCGAACCAGACAAACAAAAAATAGACCAATTGATGAATTTATCATTGGAACAACTCATGGAAATACCGATTGTTACCGCCTCCAAACATGAAGAAACCATCGACGATACGCCTTCTACGGTGATTGTGGTGACAAAAGAACAAATTCATCAACGCCATTATGTCAATCTCCTTGATTTAATTAGAGATTTGCCCGGAGTTGACCTCCAAAAAAACAATCATCAGACCGAATACAGCACGATGACTCTGCGCGGTCATGTGAGCAGCAATAAGTTCTTGATTTTACAGGACGGAATTCGCATTACTTCTCCCACTGGCGAGGCAATCCCGGTGGCGGATAACTTTCCACTTTACTATGCCAAACGGGTAGAAATTTTATATGGGCCCGCGGCGGCGTTGTATGGTGCTGACGCGTTTGGTGGGGTAATTAACATCATTTCCGACTCCACTCCCAAAGAAATTGCTCTAACCTCTTCAATTGGTTCAGAAAATTATCAATATTACTCGCTCTATGGCGGCAAACAATTAACTGAGAAATTATCTCTGACGCTAGGCGGGCATTTGCAACGCAAAAATTTAGCCGATCTTGCCAACGATTTTTCTGAATTAGAAAAAGTAGATGCTGTTACTTTCAATGGAGTACATGCCGTTACTGCAAAAAATCGGGCTGACTTTACCGCGCCAGACAAAAGTCACAGCTTATTCGCAAAATTGGAATATGACAATCATTTTACCTTGGGCTTTAATCAATCCAAGTTGCGTCAGCCCAGCACCACCAATGAAAAACCGAAAAGTACCCTGTATGGCGCGGAATCGGTGTGGAGTACCGAATTAAATACAGTTTATGCCCGCTATCAGATTGATTTGAATAAGAATCTATCGAGTGAAACTTCACTAAATTATGCTACTTATGAAGTCGCTCCGATATCCAAGTTTAAAAACATCTATGTTGATTTTTATGATGCCTATATCTATGCTCGCGGTGAAAAGCAAGGAATTGAACAACAATTCGACTATAAGTTGAATGACAAGCATCACTTAATTGCTGGATTAAGTTATGAAAAATTCTATTCTATCCCGAAAACTACAGATTTGCCGCGCCCTTTTGACAAGAGCCAATCCATTGATACGCAAAATATGTATCATATTGGCACCAATAATACTTTACCGATTGAATTTACAGAACTTCATTATGAAAACCAAGCTGCTTATTTGCAGTTACAATCTCGTTGGAACAAAGCATTTTCGACGACCTTGGGAGTGCGTTATGATGCCAATTCGCGTTATCAAAACACTTTGAACCCGCGACTCGGTTTGGTGTATAAATTCCAACCACGCACCGTCTTTAAGCTACTGTATGGTGAAGCTTTTCGCGCCCCTTCCCCAGTGGACAGTTATGAAGTTTTCGGCATTTTTTCGGGCAAGCAAAACAGTGCCGGTCAATATATCAGTACCTTCTTTCGCGCCCCTAATGTTGATTTACAGCCTGAAAAAGCCAGAAGTCTGGAATTTAACTTGACGCATCAACTACATGAGAATCTTCATTTTTCACTTAGTGGCTATTATACCCGGCTAAGTAATTTGATTCGTGCCATTCCTGACAAACAGCCCAAACAATTTATTCCAAATGGGAGTATTTTAAGCACCGAGAGCAATCAAAATTCGTTTGGTTCTGACCGCTATGGAATTGATTTTAGTATTAATTATCAAACTGCCTTGGGAAAACATTGGCGGCTGGATGTCTGGGGAAATTACAGTTTTATTGACGGTAGCATGAGGGAACCGACCACCGCCACTGCCTCTGGTGAAACTGAAGCCAATCTGCCCTATGTGGCAACCCATAAATTTAAATTGGGCGGCACCTTTATTTATGATAATCAGTTTGTTATCACACCTAAGTTGTATTTAATTGACAATACGACCTCGTTTAAGCTGAACAGCCAAAATATTACCCAACGTTTGCAAATCCCAGAGTACGCGGTATTGGACGTGTATTTTGGCGTTGAAAATGTGGTGAAAAATCTGGCGATGGGGGTCAGTATCAATAATGTGTTGGATAATCATTACTATAACGTTGGGGGCGGCAGCAGTGCCAATTTTTTGAAAGTCCCGCAATTGTCGCGTTCATTGGTATTTTCCTTGCAGTATAAATTTTAATCAGTTATCTGCAAGGGTTAGTGGCAAAAATCTCAGTATAACAGCTAGTTAACTATCAATATGAAACTTTTACTCGCTTGTTTCCATGTAGGCTTCCTACTGCTTATTTTCAGCAATTTAGTGGCTGAAGAGCAGGAACAGATTTTTTCGCTCACGGAATTTGAAAAAGCGCGGGTTTACAAGAAAACTCTTAGTATTCCAGACGCTTATGAATTAGAAGTCCAAGTTACGGGTCATACGGAGGCGGGGAAAGACAAGGTATTTTTATATGATGAGGCAAATCAACCGTTAGTGAACGCACCTCTGAGCGGACAAATTGATTGGCATGAAGTAATTGTCAGTTCAACGGTTCGGGTGGAAGTTAAAACTGGGACGCGGGTTACGGATGGCGAATTGACCGTTAAAATTGCTAAAAAAGACTCCAATCAAGTTTATCGCGAAATTAAGACAAAATTAGTTACTTCGGCAAATAAATTGTTAGAAATTAATGCAGTAGAAATTAAAACTGCACTTGAACAACATTTCCAAGAAACTGCCGCCTTGCGAGATAAAATTAATGAAACTCAAGAGGTTAAGAAATTTGTGCCTGAAGCAATTAATAATTTGATGAGTCTAGCAAAAATTTATCACAGCCTGATTGCCAAGCACGCCGCGCTCACCCGCGCCCATCAACAAGAATTAGAAGAAATTCGTCTGTTAAAACAACGTACTCAGGGTTATCAGAATAAAGCACGGGAAAATGTCAAACTCGCCGCTTCGACCCCAGAAGCAAAAAATGCTGCGGATTTATCTACGATGTATGCAGCCGAACAGGCTTTATGGGAAAAATTGTTTGCCCAACAGCTTGAATTAGAAACTAAATTAATTGCATTTTCTAAAAAAATCTCGACTTTATTGGATATTTTAACGGAACGGGCTAAAATTTACCAGAAAAGTGCTGATCTGGCATTGATGAGTGAGGCGGTTTGGGGCGTTCTCAAGGAATTTACTACAGAAATTGAATTGCAACAACTCAGTAGTGAAATTGGCAATGAAGATGATGCAATCAGAGCTTTATTGACGCAATTTCAGTGAGTTGCTAATTTCAACTAGGGCGTGTCGTCAGGTATCACCATCTTTACAAAGAAGAAACGACTTATTGCGTCACGTATTCGATCACACTCAGTCCAAATCCGGAAATTGCGTGCATTTTTTTCGGAGCACTCAACACCCGCATTTCTCTTACCCCTAAATCTGAAAGAATTTGCGCCCCTAAACCATGCGTGCGTAGGTCTTGTTTTTGAGAATGGCTGGGTAAATTCTCCCCCAAATCGTGTTGCGAACAATGGCGAATGCGGTTGAATAAAGTGGTGCTATCTTCTTGTTGTTGCAGGATAACAACGATGCCTTGCGGCTCTTCAGCCACCCGGCGCAGCGCGTCTCGCAGGGGCCAGCCACATTCCTCACGAATACTGGATGTTAAATCACACAGTGGATTGGCGATATGTACCCGCACCAAGGTGGGTTCATCGGAGTGAATTTGTCCCTTGATCAGGGCAAAATGAATTTGATTATCAATGGTATCTTGGTAAGCAGTCAGTTTGAACATGCCAAACGCGGTCGGCATCTGACATTCGGCAATCTGCACCACGGTTTTTTCATGCTCGACTCGAAATCGAATCAAGTCAGCAATTGTGCCTATTTTCAGATCATGTTGTTTTGCAAAGATTTCTAAATCAGCACGCCGCGCCATGTTGCCGTCGTCATTGAGAATTTCCACAATCACAGCCGTGGGTTCTAAACCAGCAAGACGTGCCAAATCACATCCTGCCTCTGTGTGTCCCGCCCGCCGTAATACTCCACCCGGTTGTGCCATAATAGGAAAAATATGTCCCGGCTGCACCAAATCCGCCGGTTTAGCATCGGGAGCGACGGTTGCGAGAATGGTAGTCGCCCGATCTGCTGCGGAAATACCGGTGGTCACGCCCTTGGCAGCCTCGATAGACACGGTAAAATTTGTGCCATTCACGGCTTGATTGTCATTAACCATCAATGGCAAACGTAATTGCAGGCAACGTTCCTGAGTCAGGGTGAGGCAAATCAGACCACGCCCATAACGCGCCATAAAATTGATGTCTTCCGGACGCACGCGGGTCGCCGCCATGATGAGATCGCCTTCATTTTCACGATCTTCATCATCCATAATGACAACCATTTTGCCGGCACGGATATCTTGAATAATTTCTTCAGTGGTATTGAGTGACATCTTGCGATAGAGT
>Ga0316610_1000298_pt1 | contig 12644 bp, 15 predicted proteins | sample MIS2017111B_MG_FD_207677 | JGI IMG/M metagenome (GOLD analysis project Ga0316610, IMG submission 207677) | Microbial mat bacterial communities from Middle Island sinkhole, Lake Huron, Michigan, United States - MIS.2017.111B | ecosystem: Environmental > Aquatic > Freshwater > Lake > Sediment... | reverse complement strand
TCAAACACAAAGAAAAACACAGGATCAGGAACACCAACAATCAATAACCGACTACACAAATGTTAATGTGTTAAAAACCGATAAAACAGAAGAGAATTTATTGTTGCAGGAAACGGGAGGTTGACAGACCAAGTGTTTTGAGATATGAATATGAATGGAAAATATGTAGTAGTTGTGTTCTTAAATTATCATAAAAACTTAGCCCAAGTTTCCAATCTCGATGATTAAGATTATGGTTTTCAACAAACAATCCCTGTATCTTGCTTACCATTCTCAATAAATCTATAGCAGATTCAGCCAGCCATTTGTATTTTTTAATAGTGGGTAGATCTCCAACGGCTTTGCTCTCTGTAAGGTAATAACCCTCTGCTCTAGAATACCAATGTTTATGATTTGATTTTTCAGATCCATAATTTAAAAAATATCTACGCTTATTGCGATTTAAGTATGAAACTTGATTTACAAAACAATAAAACGCACTTTCTTCGCTTAAATTTAACTCCTCAAAATAGTATTCAATGCCTCCATCTAGACTAAATCTAATTGTGTCTAAAAATTCTGGTCTACCAATTTGAAAAGTCTGTGTTGCTTCATCTTTGAGTAAATCTAAACCTTTTCTAAAACGAACTCGTGATTCTTGAGCTGTTTGACTATATAGCTCTTGAAGAGTCCAAGTATTTCTTGCATCTAGAAACGTTTCTCGGGGTAAAACTACATTAGGACTTATATTATAATTACCTAATTTTTCAGCTACTTCATTGCAATCTTTCACTTCAAAATCCAGAGAATGCTTTAAGATCTTAGTCTCATTTTGCGGTTCTTGACTTTCAGGTTCAAATCTTGCGATGGAATCAAGATTAGTATTCCCTAGAAAATTAATCGCTATGAATCTGAGTGCTGAACTTGCATCTGTATGAATTTGCTCATCTATTAAAGGTGTAAGTATTTTTTGAACAGTATCAAATTTAAAACTGTATATTGCTGAGCCATTTTGACATATTGCAAATAGATTCTTGGCTAGATATGATCCATTTCTATAAGTTAGCAAATCCTCAAGTCTTTGAGTAATGACAGATTCTAGGTCTTCTATATCCAAAGATGTACTTAATATAACAGGGCGATTGAGTGTCAAAGTGCTTAAAATCCTATTTATTACCCTTTGATCAACAAAATCAAAATTGCGACCATTTAAAAAACAGTCGATATTCAATGTGAAACCATGAATTTTAGGTCTATCTAAAGGTTGATATGATGCTTTCAGTTCACTAAACATAAGGAAAAGTAACAATATAAATACTATCGCGATTAAAGTAATGATTTTATTTTTTCTATATCAATAGGGTCACATAATAGTGACAAATCCCTTTTAAGTTCAAAATCTTCAGGGATATGAACTCCAGAAATATATGACAACATCGGATAAGTTGTATTTCTAAAAATTGATATATTTTCAATTTCTCCATCTGCAATTTTATGATAAATCAATAATGGATCAAAAATCATTCGCAATTCTTTTTCTTGATTCATTCGAATCAGCAGTAATTCTTTAAGCACAATATCGCCCCTAAGTGTGTTAGGTCTATAAGTGCCGCCGCCGCCTTTAAGATTGGTATTTAGAAACTGAGAAACTGATTGAAATCGTTGCTTTCTGTTTTTTACTACGATGAGACGAAGGGGCTTATTTATATAACCAATAGCTCTTGTTGGAAAGTGGGCTTTTGAGTCAGGATGTAGCAAGCCATGTTTATACATTATGCTATATTTCTGTAAATCGACACTTGTATCTTTACTTAAAATTATATCTAAACCTTGAGCATTCAGCATGCTTTCGACTAAATTCCAAATGTGATAAACCTCTGGTCTTACTACAACGACTCCAATTTCATTCAAGGGTAGATCGCCGAAGCGCTCTTTTGAACCTTCACTTTGATTCATTTCCCATGTCTGGATTAGTTTGTCAGCAGAATCAAAGTCAGCTTTGTCAATAAAACCATATAGTTCATGCCCATAAAGATTAAATGCAAGTTTATCACTAAAATTTAAAGCCTTAATTGAATCAAATTTGCCACTTAAAATCACTTCCAAATCTTCACTTGAAAATATATTTGCAAGACAATCTAAATTAGCTTTATATAGCCCAGCGAAGGACTTTACTTGTAACTCATAATGAGGATTTAAATGCGGGTTGCAATAATACCAAGAACGATTAAAATGTCGATTAAATTCTAATAAGCTTTGATTTGATTCTATTGTATTATCTATATTCTCAAGCATAATTATTTCAGCATTGTTAGACCATACATTATCGTTGCAAAGTCTGAAAGTGTTATATCACCTTTGTTTACAATTTCTAGTAGCTCTTCTTTGGTAATTTCAGAAACTCCAAGATTTTCTTCGTCATCGTTTTGTAATTCATCTACCTTTTTACATCCAGTTACAACTATAGTGTGTTTGAGCATGGAGGAATACGCTGCATTAAAACAAGTGTGTAAGTATTTTACTTCACCAGTATAACCTGTCTCTTCCAGTAATTCTCTCAAACCTGCTTCTTCAGGATTTTCACCTTCTTCCATGCCTCCTCCAGGAATGTCTGATAATACTTTTTCAGGACCTGGGCGGTATTGCTTAACAATCAAAAATTTTCCTGATTCGGTTTGGGCTAAAATATGTACACTACCTCTTTGAGTGAAAATAGGAACTAAAACTAATTTCTTTGTTGGAGTTATAAATAATTTATTTGTTGTCTGGCGAGTGAGTTTTTGGGAAACTTTGAGCCATTCTCCTTTATGAGAGTTAAACTTTAATTCGAATTCATTTAGCTCAATTTCTACCAATTGATTAAAATCATATATGAAAAGTTGATCGCCTATCTGTTTTATTAGGAATAAATTTGAAGTTATTGAATTTAAATCAAGACTGGAATCCAAAAGATCATGATGAGATATCAATCCAACAACATGGTCAGGCAATTCAATTGAGGGCTTAGTTACAGTTTTCCAATCAAATGATGAGTTTTTGATTAAACTATTGAAATTTGAGAATATAAAAAACATATATATAATTAAAAATTTATTATTAAAATTGTTCGATCGTCAGTGGATTTAGTGCTTGGGAAGTCTAGATACTTATATGGATCAACATTTTGAACATAATTATATGAATTTTCCCAATCTGCAACTGATACATTTTGAGGCACTTGGAAATAGCCATCAGAAAATATCTCTAAAGTTTTTAAATCGTGAACGTTATATTCATAATATTTTATAAACTTTTCGGCAACTTTTGTGCCATCTAGACAACCGTAACCTAATGGATGATTTGGGTTATTTTTGTAAATACTCTGAGCTTTTAATAAGGGCATTATAAAATCTCTGCTTCCTTCGATATCATTAGTCAATTGAATATAGCTTTGTCTTAGTATCGAGGTTAAATGATCAATTATTTTAGAACCTAAAAAAATATCGCAACCGTTAACCCTAAAGCCAACATCGCCCACTTGAGTTATTTTCAAGACTTGATTATCTAACCTTGCAATACACAAAGCAGTACCAACGCTTTTGGAAAATTTAGAATTTAATTTATTTGTTAAATAGTCTATCAATTCTGATCCGTTGAATTTACACTTTAATGATTCTAAGGCTATAAAGTTAGCAACTTGTGATCCTTTAGCTAAATTTTTAACTGGATGATCATCGTTCTTGTAAGTCACACCATCACAAACAATAAAGTCCGAATTATTATTTGCAAAAGCATCTTCATTAGTATCATTTTTACCTTTAGAAAAAGAAAATATTTCCATAAAATTTAAAGTAATTTAAGATAATCTAACCCTGCATAAGCAGCAAGTAAATCAGCCATTGTAAATACATTTTTATTCAAAAGATTTTTAAAGTATTCAAGCTCAATTAATTTAATATCAAAAAAGCCTTTATCAGAATTTGTTGGGTCTGAAATTTTTTCACAGTCTAGCACTACTAAACTATATTTGGGCATTGTAAAATAAGCACCTGTTTCACATGTATTCACTAATATCGCTTTACCTGAGTAACCTGTTTCTTCTTCTAACTCTCTAATTCCAGCATCCTCAGGGCTTTCTCCTTCATCTAAGCCACCACCAGGCAAATCCCATAAAACTCTTTCTGGACCTGGTCTAAATTGCCTAACTAAAATTACTTTCTTGTCTTTAGTAAGAGCTAGTGCATGAACGGAAGGATTCCCACCAAAGACATCAAATGTTTTTATTTCAAGTGTTGTGTCGAAAGTTTTCGATATGAGTGGGTAAGAACGTGTTTTAGTTTCAGATGTATTTAATTTTATCCATGGTTTAAACTGTGTTTTTTTATCATATATTATATGATTCATAAAATTAAATGCAGAGTATTCTTTGATGTATTTTTCCTTAAAAATAAGAGCTTTATCTGAATACTCTTTGCTAGATTCTCTTAACGCAACTAAACTGCTTAAAATGGAGAGGTTTATTTGCGATTGTGCTTCATTCTCTTCAATGACAACACCTGACAGCTCTCCTCTCTCGATCCAATCGGCAGTAAGAGTGCCTTTAGTGGCAATAACTGGTATTCCTAAAATACCTGCTTCAATAGTTATGCCCGACAATCGAGCATTGTAATTGTTAGGATCATAAGGTATTATTATTGCGTCAGATCGGGTAAGATTTTCTCTATATTCATTAGTAGTAAGAGATGACTCAATTATTTCAATATTGTTTCTTGATTTAAGTAAATTTACTATTTCAGTGATTTCTATTAATTCAGTGGGTGTGAATCCTCTAGGATTTTGTACTTGGATTTTAAATCCAAAGTCTGATACCTCTTCCATATTTTGATTCAAAAATCGAAGAATTGTTAAGAGTCCTTTTTCTTTCCTGCCATCACCTAAAAATGAAACAGTGAATTTATGTTTTGATTTTATATCCTGTGGAATAATTCTATTTATCTCCATATTAAATGCTACAGAACAAGACTCAAGTGGATATGGCGAAAGAGATGACAGTCTATCATTTAATGTATTTGATGGTGTAGTCGCAACTCTAACTGTTCCCCAATTAATATTTTTAAAAACCGCTTCAAACTTATGGTCTAATTCTAAATTTACATTTAAATCAGTAACCATGTCGGAGTCAGGCATTGGAGGGTAAAACTGGTGGATTTGAAGGAAAAATTTTGGAGACTTTTCTTTGTTCGATATCTTTGTTATGGCTTCTAATTCATTTAAATGAGCTGTTGTAATAATAACTAAATCATCTTGAACGAGATTAAATTTCTCTACAATTTCTTCAATGTAATTTTGTGCTATACTAAAATTGTTTGTTTCAAAGCAACTTACTGAAGCTAAACAAGATATATTATCAAAATCTTGAATTGCTTCTGATTTTGCTAAATCTCTATGCCCGATAATGTGATAATCCAAAGAAGATTCTTTAAGAAACTTTTCAATTGCCTTTGTAGCTTCATATACATGTCCTGTATGATGTTTTAAATTAGGTTCTACTAGTATTATTTTCATAAAATTAATTTTACTGTTATGTCTAAATCCAAAATGAATCAGGTAAATTTATATAAGATTGATAAAATTCATGTAAAAAGGATTTAAAATCGTCTATTTCAAATATTTCTGACAATCTTTGATTCTGGTCTCCAGAAATCGATGAAGGAATGAATTCATTATCAAGCCAAGGAATATTAGATTGAAATGTTTTTGAATCAGAAAGAAATTGTATATATGATCTAGGTTTGCCATCTAATTTTGATACAAGTTCTAAATTTCTCGGTATTTGTAAAATCTTCGTTTGAGCAACTCTGAGTTGCTCTAAAGAAATTTCAGTTTTATCGAAATATCTTTTAGTTCCAGACTTTTTAGTTTTAAGATTAGTTTCAATCTGATAAAATCCATTATTCTGAGGGTCTAGAATTAAAATTCCCCTGTCTTCATCAAATGATGAACAACCATCGTTTAGAGGTATCAATGAGGTGAATCGAAGAGATGGTTCTGCTAGATATTCTTGCCCATCAATTGCCACAATAACTGCAAAATGACCTTTAGATAAATGTTTTACCTGTGCTTCTGTGAATTTATTTTTATTAAACATTCTCCCAATTACCTTTGATTCAATGTTTTGTAAGTCAAGATCAATCTTTAATTGCCTACAAAAATCTAAGCAGTTAAATCCTAAACTAGTTGGCGAAATGTAATTCCAACCATCTAAACTATCCTCAATATTCAAAGACTGTTGAAAGTGTCCATAAAAATCAATATAGTGCGTAAAACTATTAAAATTTATTTGTGATACTAATTTCTTAAGAACAATCTCCGCTTTTTCTTTTTTTTCATTTTCCTGAGTCGAGATATATCGACTAAGATTTACATTCTCGATAAAATCAAATCGGTTTCTTTGAAGATCTAACTCTGACCAAATTCTTACACCTAAATTCAACGCCTCTCTTTTTAAGTGTTCTTGTAACATTCTAGCAACATCAAACTCATCTATTGTTGATTGAGTAACTTCTCGATCTTTGAAAAACTGACTTCTGTGAACTAATTCACTTTGGACAATTATTAATATGGTTTGACCCAATTTTTGTGTATCAAAAGGATCTATAAATGCCCCTTCAAAAACTCCTTCGTTTTGTGTATATAAGTCTTTGATATATTTTAAAACTGATTGACGAACAGCATTTAAACCTAATTTAGTTTTATCAATATTTTTTCCTCCGAATGCTTGCCAAGCCTGACATGTACCAAGGTAAATAAATGGGTCTTTGTCTTTGGTCGTAGATTTCTGTGCTGATGCTTTTATCAAATCTAATTCATACTTTGGTAAATTTAGCCTACGAGTTATTTCTCTGCTAGAAGTACTTTTGCCTACTCCAGGTGTGCCATATAAAAATATTTTATTTGAATTCATACGCATTTATAATACCCTTTATACCATTCAACAAATCTATTTACACCATCTGCAAGATCTATCTTCGGAATAAAGTTTAAAAGTTCTTTTGATTTATTTATGTCAGCAAAAGTATTGAGTGCATCACCTTGTTGTAGTGGTAAATATTCAATTCGTGCTTTCATATTTAGGCTATTTTCGATCATTTCAACGAATTCCAGTAGCTCAACAGAGCTTCCATTGCCTATGTTAAATACTTCATAATCAAAGTCTGCATTGAGTGCTGAAATTATTCCATTAACAACATCATCTACATGGGTAAAACTTCTCTTCATTTTGCCATTGTTAAACAATCTAATTGTTTTATTTTCGACGATATTCTTTGTGAAGTTATATAGAGCCATATCTGGTCGGCCAAACTCACCGTATACTGTAAAAAATCTAAGACCTAAACATTTAAAGCCGTATAAACTATGATAATTGTACGCCATTAATTCATTCATTCTCTTTGTGGTGGCATAAATAGAAAGTGGGTTGTTAACCTCATCACTTTCTTTATTTGGAGAGTTTTTATTTCCACCATATACTGAACTACTTGAAGCATATACTATTTTTTCTACATGATGTGATCTCATAGATTCAAGTACATTTAAATAACCAGTAACATTAGAATCTATATATGAGTGGGGATTTTCTAAACTATACCTAACTCCAGCTTGAGCTGCTAAATGGATAACTTTCTCAACTTTATATTTATCAAAAATTAGATCAACCTGATTTTTGTTTGATAGCTCACATAGCTCAAAATTATAGTCAGGATTCTCTTTGAGAATTTTATTTCTATCAATTTTCAATTTAGGATCATAATAATTATTTAGATTATCAATTCCAATAACAGTATATCCTAGTTTAAGTAGCTTATATGTGGTGTGAAACCCTATAAATCCCGCAGATCCAGTAACTAAGACAATTTTCTTATTTTCTTTATTATTCATAAAATATAACTAATCCATTATCTAATCACTAACTCTCCCATCCCAATCTCGAAAACCTTAGCAAATTTGGCGAGTTTAATCAGAGATATATTCTTCTTGCCATTCTCAATTGCCCCAATATACGACTTGTGCATACCCACTTTAATAGCTAAATTGGCTTGAGACCAGTTTTTAGATTTCCTGTGTTCTCTGATATTTTTACCAATTATTACTAAAAGTTCCTCTGTTGTTTGCATATATAAACAGTTTAAAATTTAAAAAAGCGATTTCAACTTTAAATAATTGATTTTAAGCAGAAATATTTGCTTCAAAATTTCTAGTCTAAAAAGCTTTAAATTCTTAATTAACTCAATGTTACACATTAAAAGTAGATTTTTGCTACTTATATGTGACATTTTAAAATTGTGTGTAAAGTGCATAAAATAAGTATAAAAGAATAATTTATAGCTCAAAACTTTTGACAATTGTGCTTATTTGACGTTTAATTTTCATTATTTGAGCTTTTGTAAGTTTAGGACTCAAATTAATGGCAAGCTCTAACTCAAGTAAAATTAAAAGTAGATTTTGAAAATGTTTTGATTTTCTATTCTTAGTTTTATTGTTTAGATTAAGCATAAAAATTTAAGCTAAATATAAGAAATCCAGTCTCTAAAAAGAGTTAAAATATAATTTAAAATACATTTAGTTGGCTGCTTTAAAAATTGTAGTAAAAAGTAAAGCGGGCATAGCTAAACAAATTTTTTTAGGTTTGTCAATATTAGGCATTTTATGCCACATTATATATAATATATGCACTATTTCACAAATACAAATATAGCTGATTTATATAATGTTTCTAAAGGAACAGTGACAAATTGGATTAATGGCTCACAAGAGAATAAAAACAATTTACAGTTAACTAAGGTAAACAATAAATTTAGGATAGTTAAAAATACACATAATGAAGCTGAGATAGCAAGACTCAGGCAAATTGGCGAAATTCATAAAAACAAATCATTTCACTCAGTGGTAACACCTGATCCATTATTTTACAAAATTTTTAATGAAGAACAGGTGATTGAAATTATAAATTCACTGGAAACACCAAATATTATTCCATTGAAGTTTAGATATTTAAACGAAGGAGCTAAATTATTTGATAAGATGGTTCTTGATGGGTTAGAGCAAGGTTATTTCCCATATCCAGATAAGGAAAGCAATCTTTTGTCTCAGTCTTTAAATACTATTCAAGAAAAAATCAAAAATTATGATAAGGTAAATATTATTGACATAGGTCCTGGTAATGGTCTTGTGGTCAAAGACCTTATTTCATATTTGTTAGAGAGTAATAAAATAAATAAATATATTGCCGTTGATTTAAGTAAGGAAATGATAGAGGTTTGCAAAACGAATTTAACCTCTTGGTTTCCAAATTTGAATTTTCAATCTGAGATCCACGATATAGAAAAAGAACCAGTTGATAAAATTTGTTTTAAAGCAAAGAATGAAAATAGTCAGATCAAAACCATAAATATTATTCTATTTTTAGGGTGTACGATCTCTCATGTGCGAGACAGGAGTCGCGTCCTAAAACACTTTCGAGATAGCTTAGATCAAGATGACCTATTTATTTTCTCTGGGGTATTTGATGATAATATTGAATCCAGAACAGAATCAAAATACATGAGCTATCCGAGTAACACAGTTCCTTTTTCTACTTGGATACCAAAAATATTAGGAATTGACACAAAAGAATCCAAAATAGTCACGAATTTTAATCAATTTAAACAAACTAAGACTCATACTTTAAATTTAGATAAAGACTACACTATTAATTTTAATTTTAGTGAATATAGTAAATCTATAACCTTAAAAAAAGGTGACCAGATTTTGATCCATAGGTTTTATCTGTATTCTATCAAATCTTTAGTCGAAGACATAGTTAAAGCCGACTTAAAATTAGTCCAGACAACAGTAAACGATGTCTTTTTTATTACTATATGCCAAATTGACAACTTAAAAGAAAAAATCAGTTTTGATTTATAATTATGGATAAATTAGAAGGCAATACAAATAAAATAAATTCTTACACCCAACAACATGCTTGGAACAATTTTTTTGATAAGGAAAATGGAGTATATACCCTAAATGATTTACCAGAATCAACTATTAATTATTTACTACAGGTAATTAAAGAAGGTGAAATCAAGAACGTTCTTGATAACGGCTGTGGACTAGGTAGAATAACAGGTTTTCTTAATAGATCGAGTATTCCATGTGTTGGTGTTGATATATCTGAAAATGCACTTAACAAAGCAATCAAAAATTTCGCAGACTACCCTTATTTTGTCCTTGGAGAATCACACAATCTTCCTTTTGCAAATGAACAATTTGATTTAATTTGGTTCTGGCGTGTACTCCATAATATGGGAAAAGAAGAGAGAAGAAAATCTTTAAGTGAAAATTTCAGGGTTCTTAAGTCAAATGGGATAATGATTTGCAGTGCTCAATCTGATCAAGATCCAATAATAAATTCATACAGAAATGGTGTAGAGATTGATGTTTCTACTTTTGAAGTTATAAAACAAACCTCAGAAGGTCCAACAGTCTACCGCAAACACTTTTATTCGAAAGAAGAACTACAAGACGAAATAACGAGTATCGGATTTAAAATAGTAGATTTTGATCTAGTGTCTGAATATAGCGGACTTAAGGAATACAATAAACAAGAACAATTATATTGGAGAGTCAAAGCAATTAAATAGAGTTTGTATGTTCCCCCTCCACACCCTCAAGCAAATCAGATATATTAATCTCAAAAGCATTAGCAATCTTGTTTAAAGTATCAATAGTTACATTGTAATCCCCTGTTTCAATTTGCGATATATATTGTCTTTTAACACCAATTAAATCACTCAGCTCTTGTTGGCTGATATTTTTTTTGGCTCTAAGTTCCTTGATTTTAAGCCCTAAATTGATTAGGAGTTGTGATTTTTCCATAAAATGTGTTGACAAAAATAGCAATGTTTAACTTACCTATGTTTTATGTGTATTAAATTTTATTCTTACCTAAAATACATACACATTATGTGTGATTTTGGCAAGTAAAATTTTCACATTACTTTTTTTGTTTGTTTTTACGTTATATTTATGCCTTCTATCAAGTCTGTATTTTCTAAAAGTTTAGTATTTTTTTCAAGTGTCTTGTTCTTTGTTCAATATCCATCCTCAGCTTTAGCTGCTGCTGATAAATTTACACTTGGGAGTGAGCGATTTAAATTTGATGATATTGATGCTTTGATTTCCCAGTCAGCTAGAACATTACAATATCTTGCTGGCGGTATAGCTATAGTATTTTTAGCTATAAATGGAATTAAAATTATGACTTCTTCAGATAGTCACCGTGCAATGGAAGAGGCTAAGGCTGGTATTTGGAAGATTATGCTTGGTTGTATCGTAGTCTTTTTGGCCGCAACTTTAGTTGAGATATTCTTTAATGCTACTAACAAATAAGGGTTACATGACTTTGTAAACTCCAACAACGCCTAATTCTGGAATATATTCTATTGGATCATCTTCTAAATACGCATCTCCGACATATAACTCAGTATCTTTATCAATATAATAATCTCTTCGAATTGCTTCAAAAATCATTCTTATTGCTACATCTTGGGCAAACCCCAAGGGTACAATCATATTTTTCAAATGATTCTCTGGTCTTTTGTTTGATTTCTCATTGCTCATATAAAAATAGAAATTAATGGTTTTGAGCTTTTATAGCTACTAATAAGTAATTACTAAAAGGATCTACTCAGAATAAACACCAAAGTAATTTTCACGTTCAAGTAATATATCCCCATTTGCATCAAGAGGCACATCTATATATAAACTAGTATTTGGATCAATATCAAGCATTGCTCGAACTACATTAATAGCAAAATTTGATATTTCATCATAAGTTTTCTGTTCCTTTGACACATTTGATATATCAACATTTGTCAGAAAATTACTTATTACACTTTCACCACTCATAAAAATATAAATTGTTTGATTTAAAATTGTAATTCCAATCAAAGCACAATTTCAACTAATTCGCAAGTCCAAAATCCACCTCTCTCTATGTCCTTCAAATCTAATCTAGATTCTCATGTTAAGACTGTCTATTCAGGCTTTGGAGGAGCTGTGATTACTCCCTTTATTGAGTTTTCAAAGTCTTGGCTTGGAATATTTAAGCAAAATAAAAGGAACGGAATCTTGATTGTTTTGGGGCTGATTCTGTTGTTTGTTTTTTCTTGTTTTCTCTCATTTAAAATCTTGATTGAGCCATATTATGGAAATACATCTTTCGAAAGTGTACCATATAGCTCAAATATATCAGGTGATAACCGTTCAATCGGTGGTATCAGTGTGGATCAAGACAATGCAGATCAAGGGAAGAGACGAGCTGTAGATACATATTTAACTACCTACAGCTCTATCTTTGAGTATGTCGGAGACTTTTTTAATGATTATGTTGGAGTAACTGTAGATCCAAGTGGGCATTCCAAATATGCTGGTGGTTCGGTGGAGTTTATTCCAACCGTTTCTCCTTCAGACAAACTAACTTTCTCAACTGAGAATTTTCTTTATTCTACAGCAAGATATTCTGGTATTTTACTTGCACTGGTTGCTCCAGTTTTAGTTCTTTTAGTTGTAATTACAGGCATTCAGATTTTAATGAATCAAAGTAATCATAATCTCTTTGCTAAATTAACTAGTAAAATGACAAG
>Ga0316610_1000297_pt1 | contig 12653 bp, 21 predicted proteins | sample MIS2017111B_MG_FD_207677 | JGI IMG/M metagenome (GOLD analysis project Ga0316610, IMG submission 207677) | Microbial mat bacterial communities from Middle Island sinkhole, Lake Huron, Michigan, United States - MIS.2017.111B | ecosystem: Environmental > Aquatic > Freshwater > Lake > Sediment... | reverse complement strand
ATTTTTATTCTACTAATACCTTTATATTCATCAATAGGTATTCCTTTGTATGTTAATCTTTCTTTACTTTTAACATTAACTAAATTTATCTTAAATAAGTTAATATATACTAAGATAAATTTATCAACAATACCTTCATAGATGTTTTGATTAGTTTCATCTACTAGAAAATACACATCAATTAGTTTTTTAAATGTATTATTTAATAACGTTTTATATTTTCTACCTTTAATAGAATGATTAGAATCTTGTAGTCTTCTATCAGCAGAATAGTTATTAATAATTAAATCTAATTTTTCATTAATTTTGTTTAATTCTCTTTCCATATATTATTCTCCTAACACAGTAATATTTTCTTTAATAATATCAGATAAATTATAAATAAGGTTCATAGAAATCTTATAGTCTTTATATTCATCTTTATTAGTATTCTTAATAAAATCATACTCTAATAACTCTAAACCTATAAATGATAATAATCTAGGTATAATGAAATAAGAAGGATCTGTAGTGTAAGTATTTTCATTAGTAGCTTGATTGAATTGAATACTATCAACTAAAGTATCTTGAGGTCTTAAATAAATACCAAACATCTTTCCACCATCATAAGATAGTTTAAAAGTTGTTTTTCTATGTAATTTTCTAGGATTTAAATTATCTCTGCAATCAATAACTACATCTCTCTCGTCAAAATAATCACTTAACTCTTCATTATTGCTTAAATAACTTAACCCTAAAATTTCTTGTCTATTATTAGCTTTATATTTACCTACTTCATTAATACTTACCGGTAATCTTGATAAATTAGATAACTCAATTTTATCCATATCATATGTTTTAGTATAGTTATTTTTTACTACATCTTTAACATTATAACCAATACCACCAGCCCCTATAATATGATAAGTAGAATCATAATATTCTCTTTTTATTTTCTTATCGAATTCTATACTAATATCACCAAAATTATTTCTTTTTTTAATAAACTCAAAATTTTTTTTAACATCAGTAATAATTCTATCAATAACAAATTTAGAATCTATAGAGAATGAAATATTATTAGAGTAGTAATGTTCAAAATCTTTTTCATAGAACATAGTATGTAATAATAAATAAATACTAATATCCATAGTAAATGAACACATTATAAGTTCAGTATTAAACTTACCTATATTATAATAACATTTATGATTATCTAAAATATAAGTTTTAGATGTATCTTCTAAATTATTAAGCATATTAATATATTCATTTATAACATATCTATTCATATTATAAATAACTTTATCAATACTATTTTCTACAACACATTCTTTAATCTTAGCATAATCATGGCTTTCATAGTGTTTTTTAAGATTAATAATATTTAAATAAGGTCTTAGTTTTTTAAGATTATTATATTCTTCAACATAACAAAATTGATATAGATATAATTCTTCTACACCGACCATAACTAATCCTAATAATAACTCTTCTGTAGGATTAACTACTAGAACTTTCTTAGGTACTACTAAACCTTCAATCCTATTTTGTCTATCATATAAACCATGTAAACCGTTAGGTATTAAATCTTTTACCATTTTATTTCTCTCTATTTAATTTCTAGAACATATTTAAGAATATTAATATAATCCTGAATAGAATGTCTATACATACATTCTACTAAAGTTTCTTCTTTATTATCTTTCGAATAAATTGTTTCTAATTCTTCACACAAACCTTTATATTTTCTTAATATGACTTCTTCACTTAACATAAATATACCTATGAAATTTATTTTTATATTACATAATTAATATATATTTAAAAAAATTATTAAAATAGAAGTATAAATTAATTTATACTTCTATTTTAATTATACTATAGCAACTCTAATATCTTATTAACATTTTCATTTTCTATTAAATTAGAATGTCTTAACTCTAATCCAATAGTTTGTAAGTAAGCTTTCATTAAATCAGTAGACATATTCTCAGTATTAATATTTTCTATCTTTTCACCAGTAGTTAATTCATAAGCTAAATTATCTCTATATTCTTCATTAGAAGAATGATTATTAATAAAGTTTAATACATCAGGACTTTCTTTAGTAAAAGCTAATAAGTTCATTAATTCCATCTCTCCAACTCTCACTGGTGTAGTAGAATGTAAGGATTGATATAATTTCTTATCTTTGGATTTACTTGGTACTCCTTTAATATTAGTCTTATCTATAGATCTAGCAGACATCTTACCTAAAGGTTGATGTTTTAGATGTAGTATATAAATATCTGCTACAATAATAGGATTCTCTATCTCATGTACAATATTATTATCATCTCTATAAAATAACTTACTAGGATGAATATCATATTTCTTATATAGATTTCTCATATCTTCGAAAGAAACATTACCAAAGAAAGGAGGTTGATGAATATATAACCCTTCTTCTATTATTTCTTGTTTTAGATGACATAAACTAATATCATCTAAAGTATTAAGGAAAGACCAAAATTCTTCATATTGTACCGTATTAATATCATTTAATAGTTCTAACATATTATCAAAAAAGTCTTCTAAGTTAAAACTCTTAATTTGTTTAATTCTCTCTGTTACGATAAAATTAATCTCATGTTCATACATAGAGCCTATAATTAATCTGTTTACTGGACTTAAAGGATTAAGAATAATATCTACTGGTCCATCTTCATTAAATGGTATTTTATCTACATTTCTTACACTATCTATATTAATACTTACATCATCATCTTTAATACCTAATTTTTCAGATATTACACCTTTATTACCACATCTATTAGTAACCTTACTACCAATACCAGCAGGTTTAGATTTTTTAACAGTAAACTTAATAACTAAGAAATCAAACTCTCCATCAAAATTCCATTTCTTCTCTTTGAAATATTCTAAAGATTTACCATAAATATATGTAGCTTCATCAGTTAATTCTAAGTCAGGATTTTCTTTAATTATGTTAATTAAACTTTGATGATACTCATTTTGTTTAGTTAATAAATCTAGAATTTGTTTGTTATGATTATCTTTTAAGTTCTCTATATTAGTATTAGAATAGATTTCAATGTCTACTACACTACCGTCTACATAAAAACATACATCTTTTTCATTAATTTCTTTTAAAGCATTAGAAGAGAAATTAGAGATGTTTTTATAATCAATCCTTCTCCTAGAACATAGAATTTTATTAACAATTTTCTCTCCTACATTAGCAAAACATTTATAATCTCCATTTTCTCCTAATAGATTTAATAAAAGGTCGTTGTTATTAGCTGTAACATATACTTCATGTACTTCAGTATATGATAATTTATCTCCAGCTACATTTGATATTACATTACCATCCTCATATGTTTTATTTTCCCAACTAAGAAAAGCTGCTCTTAAGTTAACACCATATCTAAAATTTAATAAATCATCATGAGCTTTAGATTTATATAGAATAGTATCTTTAGGTATAATATCTCCTTGAGAATAGTTATCTAAGTTATTATCTAATTCAAACCCATAATTCTCTGTAATATGATTAACATTTTTAATTTCTATAATATCTAATTTATTATCTATAGTTTGTACTACTAATGTTTTATTTAATTGATTTCTTTCTAGTATAGATATAATTTTATAGTCCGAAGAGGATTTTCTAAAACTACTCGATATCTCGCCGAGCTGATTCTCGAATCTAGTAAAAATTTTTGGGTTTGAAGGGTTGTCTAACACTAACATTTGAGTTATGTGTTGAGCCATCATCTGTTGCCTCATCGGATCATTCTTATTAGAACCTGGGCTTAAAAGTTCTTCAAAAAATAGCTGGTGGGGTGTATTATTTTCCATTATTATTTTCCCTTTCTTTTAAAATTAAACTAACTTTTTCTTCAATATCTACCAAAAAATCATCTCTACCCATCTTAGTATATTTTTCTTGACCAACTAAATTTTTATAAGCTTTCTCTCTAACTAAACTAGCTTCTTCAGGCGTATCATATACTCCTAAATTTTTAGTTTTCTTATCAATCGTAACACAAGCATACCATTTACTATTAGCTTTAATATAACTAACTCCAACATAGCCAGATTTATTAGTTGACCTAATCATATTAACTTTAAATATCTGTTTACTTATTTCTTCTACTTTTATTTTTAATTCTTCTATTAATATTTTATTTTTCTCATTAGCATAATAAAATTCTTCTCCATATATTTCTAAACATTTTAATTCTCTAGCTAATGCAGCTTCTTCGGGTGTATTATATAAACCAATACATTTATGTTTACCATCTACATTAGTGTATGATCTATATTTACCATTTTTCACTTTAGAAACACCGGTATATCCTGTAGAATTATCTATTTTTAAAGCATTAAGATTTATATTATTACTCCCAATAGGTATATCTCTTAAATTCTCTATTCTATTATCATCCCTAATACCGTTGATATGGTCAATAAAACATTTAGGATCTTCGCCATATATTAATTTCCAAATAATCCTATGAGCAGCTGGAGTTGAACCTTTTAATCTTATTCTATAATAACCGGCTTTATCTAACCTACCTGCAATTCTACCACCAAATTGTGTGTTAGTACCTTTCATTATTCTTTCATTTTTAAAATGGTGCAGAGGTCTTTCTTTCCAATATAATATACCTTCTTCTGAATTATAATCAAAACATTCTTGAAGGTACTGTTGAGTAGGTAGCTCTATAGGTTCATTGTTACCGATTTTAGTAGTTTTACTATTTTGTTCTTCCATTATTATTTTATTCCCTTATGTTAAATTATAAACTTTATTTCATATAGTATTAATATATATTCTAATTATTTTTTTAAATTAGTGCAAAGTCAAGACTTTCAAATATATATAAATACATTAATATAACTATTAATTTTAGGAGAAAGCATATGTTAGAATCAATTGGATTTATTCTTAGCTTATTAATCATTATTAACCCTTATCCTCCATTTGGTTATTGATATGAATAATTTTGAACAATTGGATAAAGAAAATATTATTCAGTACATGAAAAATTTAACTAGTTCTAAAGTAGGTATTAGAATAGTTAAAAATACTTTAGGGTTATTTCATATTGAAAAGAAATAAACAACAGATAACATTTTCCTTAGTCCAGAGTCTTGGATTAATCTTTTAACCACTAACTAAAAAGAAGAAGAAAAATGAGTAAATTTGATTTAGAATTAGAAAAAATAAAAGATACTACTATCGACTTATTGGATATGGAACATCAACATGAAAATTTAAATCTACTATTCGAAACAGGTTTAGAATCCTTCGACTTAGTAGAGTAAGAATAATTCTCTCTACCTTAAAAAGTAGAGAGTTTATATAAGTGAAATTAAACATTTATATAAACTCTCCCACCTCCTAAAAGGGAAACACTAGACTCATATAGAAATATATGAGTCATTTTTTTATTTAGATCGTAAAATAAAATCTTCTTCAGTATAATTTAAATATTTAATAGCATGGTCTTTTCTTACACATAATTTACCTCCTAATAAACAATCATGAGTAATTACTACAGATAGTCTATTATTAGAGACTTCCATAGAACAAGTATCAAAGAACTCATTAACACATAATTCAACTTCTTCTCTAATATAACTATTAGTATCTTTATATTTATATTTACCGAAAAACTCCATAATATTTGCAATAGAGTTATTTAGGAAAGGATATAGTTCTTTAATATCTTTTTTATAAGCTCTTTCTTTATCATCTACTTTAATCTTATCTGGAAATAATGTAGAGTTATTAATTTTATTTTCTAACGCTAATCTTTCTTCTTCTTTAACTACTAAAGCTTTAATAGCTTCTAAATAAGTAGTGGGGTGATTTTCTCTTAGTTTCTTTTCACACAAAATAAAATACTCTCTAACTAATTTACCCGCTGGAGTACCTGACAACATAGCAATATTTTTACCTGCGTCTAGTGTAATAAAATATTCAATTTTATTACCTACTTTTGTAAGTTGTTGATTTATATCCTCCTCTTTTTGGTGGACTATATTATAGTCTTGATTTTCCACTAAATACGCTCTTTTAATCTGAGCTTTAACCCAATCACTATAATCTTTCTTAAGCTCTAAAACTTTATGTAACTCTCTAGCATCAATAGCTCTAATTAAGATATCGTTATCGTGAATAGTAATTAATGTATTTTCTAACATTTTATTTTCCTTTTAAGATTATTTATATATTACGTAATTTATATGATTATGATATATTAGGTATATAGTTTTTACATACCTAATATATTTCTATTTATTATTCTAAAATTTCTTCTTGAGTAGTTTCTTCTACTTCAACTACAGATTTTCTTTTTCTAGTAGATTTAACTTCTTGTTCTACAGATACAACATCTTCGGTAACATTAATATCATCTACACCAAAATTACCTACTCTATTAACTAGTGAATCTCTTAGTTTAAATCTAGCTACATTATAAGAATCTACTAATGAAGGGTTATCGCTTAACTTATCTAAAAAGTTTTTTCTAGTAAACTTAATATCAGGATTATCTGGAAAAGTAAAACTAGATTTACCTTCAACGATACCAAAATTAATAAAAGCTTCTAAATTAGATAGCTCATTATTAATACCCGTTACTTGGTCGTATATTAACTCAAAACTGATACCGGCAGTTGTATTTCTAGATTTAATTATTTGAACTTTAATAGCAAATCCTTGGATATTATCACCATATTTATTATCTTTCTCGCCACCAAATTTAGTTGATGTGGCTACAAATTTAAGTAATAGGTCCGAAACGTAAACTGAGGTCTTGCCTCCTTTGAGTGTTTCATTCTGACCTAAATATTGCATGTCTGCACTTCTAGGTACAATACCGATATTAATACCGTCGTTAATATGATTAATAATAAATAAATGAATATTGGTTTCTTCCAATTTACCTACATTCTGAGTAAACATTTTATTATTCATTAATGCATTCGCAGACCCTGACATATTGCCAGATATTTCATCATTTTCAATATTTTTCTTACTAGTTAACATTGCCAATGAATCTAATATAATTACAGTAGGAGGATACACTTTTTGAATTTTACCAGAAGAATCTTCCAAATCAATTAATAATTCACTTTTATGTTCTTTTTTAAAGTTATATAAACTATCAATTAAAGAATGTAATGTTTCTGTATATAAATCTCTTTGAATTAAATTATAATATCCATCATCAAATAATTCTGATTCAGTTAATCCAGTCAACGCTTTAATACGAACAGGTTTTGTAGAACGTTCTAAGTCTAAATGGTAAATTTGTGACCCATCAATTCCATGTGTCATATTCTTAGCAATTTGAATAGCCGCTGATGTTTTACCAGAGGAAGTTTTACCTGCATACAAACTTACTCGTCCATATGCTAAACCAGTTTGATATGACAAATCTTCGGGGTCAATAGTTCCATTAATATAATCTAATAAGTCTATGCCGGTATTCTGCATAAAATCTGTACGACTGGTGTCGATTATGCCAGATTTAGTAGCATTCTGCATAAAACCCATCATTAATAATCTTCTACTTTCCTGAAAATCATCCATTAATGTTTTTTTACTCATTTCCTTATTCCTTGTAAAATATTTTAAAAATATAATTCCATATATTAGTGTTATATCAAGTAAAATCTAAACAAAACTAACTTATCATATAAGATTATAACATTTATATAATATATATTCAAAAATTAAATTAATCTATATCATAACAGCAATATCTAAATTAATAAATATATATTATTAATATAATGTTAACTAGTTATAATAGGTGTAATTATGAAAAAAGATATAACATCAACTCCTATGTATCAATTAAAATGTCCTAGAGGTTGGCGTACAATAGAAGTTCATATAGGTGATGATAGATATTTCTTAGGTAAAATGCAATGGATTAATCGAAATATAGGGTATCATAGAATCTTATATAAAAACGGTAAAGTATTTAGAGATCTTTTAGAAGAAACTTCTTTATTAGAAAATTTAAGTCATAGAGATTTATTAAAGATTTATATCTTAACTAATGTTCTTGATGATGTAAATAAATGGGAATTTGATTTAAATATTATACCTAATACTGAAACATTGAAAGTTATTTATGATAATGGAACAGTTAAGAATATTAATTTCGATGGAGTATTTGAACAGGTAAAAATAAATAGAACTCATAACAATACGCAACAAGAAAGAATATTACCTCATGAAGCTACTGTAAGACCAGTAGCGTATAGAATACCAACAATTTAGGATATTAACATGATTGAATACTACATACTTAGTTTTGGTTTAGGGTTTATTATTTCAATGTTTATATTCTCTCATATAGGAAAAACATTAGTTAATACTAAACAGAGAAAAATAGATGAACTAATAGAAAAGAATAATATCTTTTATGAAGTGAATGGTAAATTACATAAAAGTTTAAGAGAGAAAGATTATGATATACAATATCTGAAAGAACAGTTGAATAAATAATATTATATAGGTGAATTAGATTCACCTATATTTTTTATAAAAATTAAATTAATATAGACTTTACCTAAACAAATAACATTTTCTACAACATAACAATTATATAGGGACAAGGACTTGGGTTCAGATAACTAATAATTACTATGTTCTGTATAAATATTATAATTTACTGTAATATTAGATATAATAAATATATATTAATATTATAGTTAAATTAATATAAGGTGATAATATGAAAGCTAAAATATATGTAAATTCTTTAGGCGCATTCTCTGGTATTATATTAGAAGATTTAAATGATATATTATTTGATAAATCTGATAACTATTTAGAGTTAGAAGTAGATATTGATGTTAAAGATATTAAAACTTTAAGTTCTGATTATAGTAGACATAGAGTTGACCAAGTATTATGTACTGAACAAGATATCTCTACTAGACCTAAAATATACACAGAGACTAATGATGAAAGAAGAAAAATATTAGGTAAAGGTATTAAAACAAAAGAAGATAAGAAAAGATTAAAAGAGTTAGACTGTAGATGTCCTACAGCAGAAACTAAAGAAGATATAGAAGCTATGGAACTTATTAGAAGTACTGCTGAATTGTTAAGAAATAAATAGGAAAATATTATGACGTTAATGTATTTTGGTTGGATTATTGCTAGTTTGCTAATAGGTTTAATAGCTGGAGTCTGTATAGTGTTTGCCTTCTTTTCATCAGTAACACTAGAGAAAGATAATGAAATATTAAAATATAAAAAAAAGATATTAGAATTACAAAATGTTATACAAGAGTTAAAGAAATAGTAATAATACATAGAGATAGTTAATTCTATCTCTATTTTATTTTTTATATAAATATTATAATAAAATTAAAATATATTAGATTTTACCTAACATAACAGATTAATAGGGAGACAGGAACTAGAGAACTGAGTAACAAAATACTAAATTAATAATTATTATAAATATATATTATAATATTAACTAAATAATTAAATATAGGTAAATAAAATGAATATAGTAGAAACTATTAAATTACCATTAATAAGAAATATAATTAGAATAGGTGTATTACAGAAAGATATATTTAAATTAGAAGATACATATTTAGGTATATTAAATTTAGTTAAACCTACAAGAGCTAATGAATATGATAATATTGAATATTATAATTATGAATTTAAACAGTATGATATCTTTGATAATATAGTAAATATTAAATTTACTAATATACCTTTATTTAAAACAGTATATGAATATCAATCCTAGATATATAATTAGTAGAAGAGATGATAATGGGTTTAGAAGAGTAATGTTTAGGAAATTTAGTACTAAATCTTTTAAACCTATACTACTGATTAAAGAAAATGTAAATATGAGTCAATTGAATAAATATATTAGAAAACTTAATTATGAACTATATAGAAATAACAATTTAAATTTTCATGATGAAATTATTAACTTCTGTAAATTAAATATAAAGGGTACTGTATGAAAGAAGATAATAAAGATATTTGTCCTAAATGTAATTATGATAGATTAGCTTATTTTAGTTCACTACAATACAAATACTGTACCAACTGCTATTATAAGATACCTTGGAAAATATCATATGAAAAAGAAAAACCTTTAGTCAAAAGTCAACGATAGGGATATAACATGAATAAGAAATTAACATTCTTCGAAGAAACAGCATTAGACTTATTGTTCTTTAAACATAATTATGAAGATACTTGGTATAATATAGTAATTAATACAGTACCTTTCCTTTCAGAAGCAGATACCATTAATCCTATATTTGAAAATTTATCTATTATAGAAATTAAGAGTTTATTATTAGAATCAGAATCTATTAATCAAGATGTATATATTAATGCTATAGTAGATTTCAACGAAAAGAATATAGAGAATATTAACGAATGTAATGCTAGTCAATTTATTAAGGATTATTATATGAGTAATGAAAAGATTCAAGAACAAATAGAAAAAGACTCTACTATAGAAGCATTAAAAGAAATATTCTGTGAAGTTAATGATAACACATATAATAGATATTTAGAAGGTAAATTAAAAATAGACCCTAGTAATAATAGTGATGAAGATTTTGATGTAGTGTGTGAAAAATATGAAATGTATGAAGAAGGATTATTGTTAGAGGAGATTGAATCATTAAGTTATAACTATAAACAAATAATGAATAAATATTATCAATTAGGTAGGAAAGGGATATAATATTATGAATGAACCTAAACAAATTATTGTAGTAAGAAAAGATTTAAGAAATATTAAAGGAGAGAAAATTCGTACAGGCAAACTCTGCTCACAAATCGCACATGCTTCTTTAGGTGCTATATTGAATTATATTAATAATAAATTTTTATATGAATTGCCTGAATATAATAAATATGAGATTAAATTACTAATAACAAATAAATCTATACCTGTGAAAGAATGGTTAGAAGGTAGCTTTACTAAAATTTGTGTATCAGTAAATTCAGAACAAGAATTATTAGATATTTATAATAAAGCTTTAGAAAATAATATTAATGTAAAACTAATACAAGATAATGGATTAACAGAATTCGGTGGAGTTAAAACTTATACTTGTTTAGCACTAGGTCCAGATTACCCAGAAGTTTTAGATCCTTTAACAAAACATTTACCTTTACTATAAAATAGGAAATAAATATGAAACAATGTTTTAGTAACGCAACTGTAATGTGGAATGAACAAGAAATTATCTTTAGAGAGAATTTAATAAGAGAAATTCCTATTATATTATTAGATACTTGGAAAGATTTAAATAATGAGTACTAATTACAATGTTAAAGAATTACCTACTCAAGAATTTTTACTGGAATGTTTTGATTATAACCCTGAAACAGGAATATTAATATGGAAAGAAAGACCTTTATACCATTTCTGTAGAGATAATATAGGTAGAATGTGTAATACTAATCATACCGGTAAATTAGCTGGTACTGTAACAAGTAGAGGATATGTAGCATTAAGATTCGGTAAAGTAATATATTTAGCACATAGGATTATATGGAAATTATACTACGGAGTTGACCCAGTTAAATTAATTGACCATATTAACGGTATTAAAGATGATAATAGGATATGTAATCTAAGAGAAGCTACTCATTTAGAAAATAACATGAATATAACAAAAGTTAGTCGTAGAAATACCAGTGGTCACACTGGTGTGAGTTTTTGTGATAAAACACATAAATGGAGAGTTGTTATAAGAGTAGATGGTGAGAAGAAACATATAGGAATATACCTAACAAAAGAAGAAGCTATAAAAGCTAGATTAGAAGCTGCTTCTAAATATTTTGGTGAGTTTTGTGGAGAAAAATAATTTAATATATTGGTTTATTAATGATTTAGAAGTAGCTGGTTGTAGTATTAGAAAAGATTGGAATAAGGGTATGGTGTTTGAAGTAGCTATCGATTTAGATAGATTAGTGAATTTATTATTAAGTAAGGAATAAAAATATGACAAATGATATTATAGAACATAAACCTATATTAGCTAAAATACAATTACAAAATTCACTAGGATTATCTAGTTGGTATGAAGTAATATGTTGGGAAGATAATGTTTGGAAAAGATTTGATAGTAGTGAAAAATATTTTACTAATGGAGAATGAGTATTAGATTAGAGGTATTGTGAAAATTGTTTTGAGGTACACCAGAAAGATAGATTATCTTATATAGACCTATTAGCATAAATATAAAACATACTAATATATTAAAACTATATTAGTATAAAAATGGAAGAATTAATTACTCTATTAATGCAATCAAGAAATTTATTACATGTACTACATCTTAAAGCAGTAGGTTCTGGTAGTTATGCTGAACATATTGCTTTAGGTGGACTATATGAATCTTTAGAAGGTCACATAGATTCTTTATCAGAAACATATCAAGGTATTACAGAAGAATTATTAAATCTTAATACATTCCCAGAATATACTACAACTAGTGGCACTTCATTAGATTATGTTAAATTTATTAATAGAACTATATCTAATATTAGAAATAAAGAAGAATTAAAACATTCAGTTATTCAAAATATGATTGACACCCTACAAGGTGATTTTTATACAACAACTTATAAA
>Ga0316610_1000296_pt1 | contig 12665 bp, 18 predicted proteins | sample MIS2017111B_MG_FD_207677 | JGI IMG/M metagenome (GOLD analysis project Ga0316610, IMG submission 207677) | Microbial mat bacterial communities from Middle Island sinkhole, Lake Huron, Michigan, United States - MIS.2017.111B | ecosystem: Environmental > Aquatic > Freshwater > Lake > Sediment... | reverse complement strand
GTCTGACTTGAGATCAAATACTGACAGTAAATTTGTCTAGTAGTTTTCATAACAAATCACACGTTAGTTGTGTGTAGTAATACACAGTTATATTTTTTGTTTTATGTAAAGTGAGGAAGTCCTAAAATATATTCAAATTATTGAATCCAAATGTGATGGTCTGAGCTACACTCAAAGAATTGAACTTCACACTCAGACACTTCACGAGCTTTTGCCATTTGATTTTGCTAAATCTATCAAGATTTTGACTAGCATTTTAGGTGGCGAAAACCCTAATGAAACTGGCATGTTTACCAACTATTATTGGATTATGCCTATTGGGAAATTTGTTGAAAAATACGGTTTAGATCACTTTGAGCTTTCTATAAAAGCCATTGAGGAAATTACTAAAAGAAACACTGGAGAATATGCTATCAGGCCTTTTATCCGAAAATATCCTGAAAAAACCATTAGTATAATGCATAATTGGTCACTATTAAAAAATTTCCATCTCAGAAGACTGGCAGCAGAAGGATGTAGAGCAAAATTACCATGGGCAACCAAGCTAGAAACATTTATTTTAAACCCAGAACCAGTTTTCAAAATTTTAGATAATTTGATTGAAGATCAGGTAAAATTTGTGCAAAAATCGGTTGCAAACAATATTGCAGATTATTTAAAAGTGAACCCAAAAGCTGGTTTAGAGTTTATAGAAAAACACAAAAATTCTACAAATGAAAACACCAAGTGGATATTGAAATATGCTTTGAGGAATTTTAAATAAATTTATTACAAAACCCTTCTTTGATATTGTGTTAAACAGAGGCACTTTAGCTGTAGTAGGGATTGTAAACACTAACTATTCGGTTTGGGTTTAATGTCTAGTAAAATCCTCAGTTTTTCTTCCTCTGCAAGAGGTACTATAAAGTAAGCTATTCCTTTATCGGTAGTCATTCTAGCGTGCACACCTTCTTTTTCCATTTTGGAACGTATTTTACCCCAACTCTGTATAATATCTTCGGGATATGGGCCCAGATCCCTTTCTGCCACGAGCGCTACAGCATTAGATATGCTACCTGGTCTTCTCATGAATCGACAACCACTAAAAAAATTTCTTACTTCTGTAATTGAAGCATCTTCAAAAACTTTCATCTCTTGTGCTGTAGGCATAGGCTGAGCACCAGGTGTTCCATCATAAGGTTTCTGCAGGCTTCTAAAGGGAGGATAGTTACTCATAAAAAAATATAAAATTAGTTCTACTTGAAGTATATTCTATAAATAATTTTATGTAAACTTTGTAAACAGTGCTTGGTTATTTACACTTAATCATATATAAATCTCAAAAAATTTAGTGAGAAACTTTATACGTTATTGATTTTTTAAAGTAAAAGAATTAGACAATGATTTTTTGAAGCTAGTTAACATTTATTCCCACTGCAATACCGACAATCTTCCCCCCAATTTCCACGTATTCATGAGTTTTTGTGATCTTCTGAAAATCAAAAACTTTATCTACTCGCGGTTCTAGTTTTTCCTCTAAAATTATTTTAGTATTCTATGATCCAATCTGAAACTAAAGCTTAATACTTGAAAAGACTATATTATGGAATAGCATAAATACTACGAAACTTGCTACGAGGAAGCTTATTTATTGCTTTTTACCCTGACCATTACCACTACGATTACCACCACCACCTTGGCCGTTTCCACTCACATTTTGTGATGATAAAATATTTTGGAATTCAGCTTCTGATATATATTGAGGTGTATAAGTCTGACCCAAAGCTGTAATTTTACTCATAAAACTCCTGAGATGATTATATGAGCCATTTCTTAGTTTCTCAAAAGCTGTGACAATATCTACATTTTTAGTTTTGCTCAAATCAGAATTTAGGTCGCTAATATCTAAATCTTCTATGGTTGCACCCACTTTTAAGGCTTCTATTTCACTTGTGCTACCTTTGGCTACTAGATCTTGATATAGTTTAGTAAATGCCTCGTCTTTAAAAACACTCACCGTATCATCAGTGATTGGATCAGCGATAGCATACTTATCTAAAACCAGTTTTACAGTGTCAGTATGTTTTTGCTCGGATTTTGGGATGTTGACCAATATCTGTCCAATTGAAGGAAATTTTTGCCCCAAAGTCACATATACATCATGAGCTAGTTTTTCTTCCTGCCTCATCTTTATCAGCATATTTTGCTCTTCTTGAGATAATTGTTGATTTGCACTTGGCAAATTTACATCTGTTGGTGTAACTTGGGTATTGTTTACATTTGCATTGTTTGGGTTGGGGGTATTTTGGTTTGGTTGATTACTCTGATTACCCAGATTTGAGTTGTTTCTTTGAGGACTATTTGAACTTTGATTATTTGGAATAAAATTATAGCCCATAGCATTTGCGACTATTATTCCAGCTGTTAAAACAACCAATACTGATATAATACCTGATAAAACTAGATTTTGTTGAGTCATATATAAAAAGAAGAGATGTTGTAAAAATGTAATAGTATAATTACTATAATAGTACTCATTGTAATAAAAAAATGACACTTTAGTTTTAGTCTTTTTGACTGCTGTTAAACCATTCCACGGTTCCGCCTTCCATATTTTGGATTTTTGTAAAGCCGTTATCAACCATTTTTTGGCTAGCTATAGCACTTCTTCGACCTGTGCGACAATAGACTAAGTAATTTTTGCTTTTATCCAGTTTGTTGATTTCACTTTCAAAATCTGGACTATCTACATCTAGATTAATAGCTTTAGGATCGATTTTATTTTCTGTAAATTCGGCTGGAGTTCGAACATCTAAAATCACAAATTCTTGATTTGATTGATTTTCTTGAATTAGTCTTTTAGCTTCAATTACTGAAATATTATTGTATTTGGTTGATTCTTGCTTTGATGCAGTTTCAAGTGATGTATTTACTAGTTTTGGGAAACCCAGTATTTCACCTGCCTTATCAGGACAGCTATTCTGGATACAAAAATCTACTCGATCTCGAATTTCTTTACCAACACCTTCTGCATTATCAAATCCATTATATACTTCATCTCCGATAACAATAAAAGGTACGCCACCTGCTTCTTTTCCAAGTGCCTCGGCTACTTTTTTATTTTTTTCTTGATTTGCTGTATTATAATAAACCTCATATTGGTGGACATCCAATTCCTTTTTTTCCTCATCCAAATCTTTCAAAAATGGATCGGCAGCGGTACAATGAGGACAACCTTGCCCCCAGAACTCGTACAGCCTGACCTTAGTTTCAGGTTTGGGTGGCTGTAATTCAGCTGCAACATTTGGTGTAGTCTGACTAAAACTCCATACAAACATACTAACGAAGCCAAAAATTACCACAATTATTGCCCACTCTAAGGGACGCAAACTCTTTACAAATTTTAAAAATAAATTTTCTTCTTTTGGGTGCATAAAACAGGATTAAATTATTTAAAAATATTACCTAATTTGGTTAAAAAATCTGTTTTTTTAGGTTTAAAGTTTGAGCTGGGACTGCTTTTGTTGTTTAGTCTAATATTTCTATCAATAGCTTGAAGTAGCTGATCGTAATCTTGTTCCCCAATCATTCGCTCTGACTCCTTATTTTCTACATCTGTAAAAACGATAACTGGTAGAATGCTTTTATCATCTATGCCATATTTTAGCTTAAAATCTAAATCTTTAGCATCAGCTGAGTCCACATCAATTGCAATAAAATCGATCTTAAAGTCATATTTTTGATATTCTAAAATCAAATTTTCAAAGACTTGATTGGTGATTAAACAACTACTACACCATTTAGCGGTAAATTTATAGATCATAAAGTTTATTCTTTACAACAATCCACATTTTCTTGAAAAGTTTGTGAAAGCTGGTCTTTCGTAGAATTATTGTCTGAAGTTTGGCTGGAATCAATCAAACCCATATTTAAGCCCCAAAATAGTAAATACATTCGATAACTATCTTCAAAAAGGCTTTGGGCCAATTCATCTTTTCCTTGCCCAAGTTGCTTTGTACCTACTTCCATCAGTCGCATCGAGGTTGCAAGTAAATGCTTTGAAATACACCAAACTTCACCTTCATAATCTTTTATTATCATTTTCAAGGCTCTTTTTCTCACCTCTCTCACCTCTTTTAAAATCTCGTAATATTGAACATTTTGAGTTTTATTGGCACTAAAAAATAAATGTTCTTCAATACTGATAAGATTCATGATGGCAATGCTAAGATCCTCATCAGCTGATAAATCAAGTGGATTATCTTTCTTGATTTGATTGACTTTATCTACAAAGTCAGAAATATCTTGTCTGGAGTCGGGCTCTAATGCATTAAACTGGTTTAAATCAAAAATCTCACTCGGGCTATTTTTCCCTGCTATTTTTAATACTTCATCAATTTTGGTAATTATTTCTTTGGCGGGATTTTTACCGATTAGTCTAGTAACTTCACTACCATTTTCATCCAAAAAAATCAGAGCCGGTAAAAGAGTCTGCTTTTTGATTATGGAGTATTTTTCTAAAATAGCTTGATTTTCGAAGTCTAAAGTATCATAACTTTTAAACTCTATATTTATATCGTACTGCAGATATAGGCTCTGGATTCGATCTAAGATTGGTTGCATTTTTAGGCAGCCGTCGCAATTTGGTGAGTAAAATTTTATAATAGTCATACATTTTAAATTAAATTATTTGCAATCCTTGCATTACTTCAACAGTGATCCAGAAAGCTAAAACTAGCATAATAATACCGCTAATTAGCTTAACCAAATTGTTGTATTTATTGGTGATGCCAGTGGCATGAAGGGTAATCATGGCAATAGAAAAAACCAGCAAATCATCTAGCATAAAAACTAAAACGTAGAGTAGTAGATACCCAAGTTTTGCTAGTCCATCCACACCACTCCCAGCTAAAATATTGGTATAGGTGGCAGGCATAGCAGCAGAGCAAAGCAATTCAAAAAGGTTTACCGAAAAGGCTAAAACTACAATTCCTAGCGTTGCCAAAAAAAGATTTTGCCTATGTAAAACTTCCGTGATTTTGCTAAACATTTTACGACTTTTTTCTTGCTCGCTGACTTTGCAACCAGCCGCTTTTTGTCTGTTTTCCCACCACTGATTGAGAGTCCAGAGTCCGATGATCCAGGCTGCCACCGCTATCAAGGCACGGGTAACAGGTATCAAGCCAATAAACTCGTTAATTTTAAGCCACGAAGCTAGAAACAAAAAATAACTAAAGCTAGAAGTCACTAGAAAAACTCCCCCCAAATACCATCGTTTCCAAGCCTCTTTCATCTCAAGCAAAATCGAAATCAAAAACAATAAAATCGACATAGCGCACGGATTGAAACCATCAATCAAAGCTATAAAAAAAGTCACTAAAGGTAGTGAGAAATCTTGAGAGTTGAACTGTCCAAATTTCCAGCCGTAAATCTCAATTGCAATATTATTATTAGCAAAAGCTGTAATAGGTAGTAGGAAGTTTGTAAAAATCATCGCTGCAAACAGTATTAACTGAAGTTTATACCTTGAGATTAGATTGAAAAGTTTTAAAAAAGGCATTGGAAGATAATTAAAGATTAAAAATTTTGTGATTTTTTGAAGAAATCTTGTTTCTCACAATCAAGACATAGAAAACTATTTAGACTTTGTTTATAATTTAGAATTTTTTCTTCATTTAGACTGTAAAATATACTCAAACCTACTTTTTTAGAGTTTAGTAAACCTACTTTTTTCAGCGACCTGAGATGAAATGAAACCAAATTTAACGGTAATTCTAATTGAGTTTGAATTTCATTTACCGGAAGTTCGCCACGTTGAAGCAAACATAAAATCATTAGTCTATTTGGCTCAGCAATCTTTTTTAAAAACTTCGTGAGTTCAACAACAGTACTGGTATCATGTTTGTGTATGAGGCAATTCGATACTAGCATATTAATACAATCAATTTTTATAACAATTTGTATCGTAATAGTTATTTTTTGATTAGTCAAATCAATGTACAGTATCAATACATATGAGACTTTTCTTTAGTCTTGGTTTGTAAAGTTATCTATCATAAAACATACTGGTGACTTGTAGTCTAATCCTTCAAGTGGTTTGATTCCATTATACCACTCCAGTTACAATTTTAACTCCCTATTAAACTCCTCAATCCTATCTTTTAAATTTCAATAGTGTTGTGATACAAATTCTTCTTGTATGGTTCTATTAAATCTTTCAATACATGCATTCATCTTAGGACTTCTTGGATAGTTGTAGAAATGAACAATTGATTTGTGTCAAGGACTACAAATTTCAGACACTATTTATGCTCAAATAAGATATATTTTCAAGATTGTTTTTAATTTCTTGATTATTCTAGCTATAGTATCTGTTGAGATAGTTGAGATATGAAGATCTGGATTATCTCTAATATATTGATCAATCAAAGGCTTTAATTTTCTTTGACCAAATCCTAAATGTAATAATCTTTCTTTTTGGATAAATTGGATTATTCTAGTGTCTACAGTAGAACGTTTGTAATTACGTGGTTTGCGACTCTTATCCTTAAGATTGTCTTTGGAATAATGACCTTCTACATATTTCTTTTGCCACCTAAACAATGTAGCCCTACTTATCTCAAATGCATCAATGGTGGAATCTATTCCATAATCCCAGAAATGCCTAAGTATCTTGTATTTATCATCTGAAGTAAACATAGTGGCTTAATCTTAGCTTAAATCTAAGGATTAGTCTCATATGTGTTTAATACTGGACAATCAACTTTAATATTCTCTTTATCTTGAGTAAATTTGACAAAGAAAAAAAATTAAATAACACTATATGGGTGTTATGTGTATGTTAAATATAACACCGAACTCAAACAATCTATGGTTTCCAAAAAATCTCAATCCTCAACCGATCCAACCAAAATAAAAATCGCTCTCAAAAAAGCTACTGGATCTATAAATAAAGCTCTAAGCTTAATCGAAACTCAAGAATTTTCTGAGTGCTCTGATATTTTAGTGCAAGTCGATTCGGCTATAGGCTCACTTGGAAGTAGTCGCAGCCAAATTTTAGATCATTTTTTAGATATCTGTATCGACGAAAACATACAAAACAGCGATAAAACAAAGCTTAAAAGTCAGTTAAGCAAACTATATAAACTCACCAAATAATATTTTTTATGTCTCAAATCTCTGTTCACGAACTCAAAGATATTTTAAATCAAAATACCAGCCATAACTTTATAGTTTTAGATGTTCGAACCAATGTTGAACACGATTCGAAGAAAATCCAGGGAGTTTATAATCTACCTCTGGACGAATTAGAAGAGCATGCTGATATGTTTAAAACATACGACAAAGTCTATCTTCACTGCCAAAGTGGCAATCGCAGCGGTAAAGGCTACCAGAAACTTCTCGACTTGGGATTAACCAATGTAGTTAATGTGACTGGAGGAATCAACGAATGGGAAAAAAATAATTTTGGCGTAAAAATCAATAATAGAATGCCAATTATGCAACAAGTGATGATTGCAGCTGGTAGTTTAGTTTTGCTTGGATCTTTGCTTACACTTTTGAGCATCTACTTTTTAGTAATTACTATTTTTGTCGGATCAGGCCTACTCTACGCTGGTCTAAGTGGCAACTGCCTAATGGCTAAAATTCTTGGCAAAATGTATTGGAATCAGGCAAAAGTAACACCACTGCCGTGGCAAAAGAAAACGGCTTAGGCTTTGCTTGAAGTAATGGCTTATTGTACTTATATCCCAAAAAACTCAGTATCAGCGAATTTAACGCTCAACAACAACCTGGAGCAATTGCTTTCAGCCCACAATCAAATAATTCTAACGATGCAATGCAAAATAGTAACAACAACAGATCTAACTAAAACCAAAATCGCTCTAAAAAATACTATTAAGTCAATCAATTCGCATTTTTACAATATTTAAAAGTCCTATGTTTCCATCATCATTAAAATCTAATTTTAACCCTCAAATATTTTTATCAGCTCTTGGAGCTGGTGGTATCGCAGTTGCTCCCTTTGCTATTATGCAATACGTCTTTCCACATGGTGCTGGTTTGGTTACTTTGGATCAGGTTTTAAATCAAAATCTGAATACATTTCAAACACTTTTTTTATGGTTTGGATTGATTGTTATGCCGATATTTGCATTATTGCACTTTATTTTACTAATTAAATTTATCCCTGGTTTGATTTCGTTTATAAAATATAACATGGAACATCATTTATCAGACCCACTGCAAAGCCCACCACTTGTAATACCTCTCTTGGCGCTAACTATGTCAATGAATGTTTTTATTGGAGTTATTCGTTTTTTTGTACCAGCAATCCAAACAAACTTTCAAAACCTAATGTGGCCAGCCTTAATTTTTTGGATCGTTTTACTACTAGCTCAATTTACACTACAAATTAAAATTTTGCAAAATACCTACATCAAAGATTTTGCAGCTGAAAAAATTAGTTTTAATTGGCTAGTCCAAGCTTTATCAATGGGGATGCTAAGTGTTGTTGGAAGTGGTATTGCCGCCCTGGCAAAAGACACTACGGTAGCAGATATATCAGCTTTTTTGTCTTTGGTAAGTGCTAGTTTTGCCATTTTTCTAACCTTTATAGGACTACTCATCAGTGTTTATAATCAAATTTTTGCCAAGTCTCTACCTGAAAACAAAAGCCTTCCTGCATTTCTGAATTTAATACCAGTTACCACTGTCTTAGCAATTACTTTTTTTAGGCTTGGTCATTATTTAGAAAATAGATTTCACTATCATTTAGACTATTTCTTTTTCTTTGTTATACTCACTACTTTTGCCTTTCAGACTTGGTATTTATTATTTTCTTTAGGACTCATTAAACCTTTTTGGAGGCAGGACTTTATTTCAAAAAATTTCTATCTTACTCAGTGGAGTTTAATTTGTCCGTTTATTGCATATGCAGTTCTAGGAGCTTTTGCCTCAGCAGAATTTGGTAAAAATCAGTTAATTTTTGGAGTTTCAACATTTTCCTTGATCATTGGAATAGCTATTTATGTTATACTAGGATATAAAAGCATCTTTTACAAAAAACCTAATGACTAAATTTTAAATATGCCTGATTCTAGTAGATATCTTACTGAAGAAGCTAAAGCCAAAGAAAAAAAAGTGATGATTATTTTTGGGTCTGTTGTTGCATTAGTTATTTTAATCTTTGGAGTGCTGGTGTTTTTACAATCAAAAAATACTACCTCAATCGTTGCTGAAGAAAAACTAATATCTGGTTATGTCACTTATCAAAATGGTATGATAAATAGATTACCTGAAGATAAAAAAAATATATTGCAATTTAGCACAACCTGGTGTATATATTGTACCCAAATAGAAAAAGATATAAAGGCTAATCAATCAAAAATTCCAGAAAATATGAATATATTAAAGGTGGATATGGAAAAAGGAGATGGTATTGCTCTTGCTAAAAAATATAAAATTCAGGGTCCCCCAATGTTTGTGCAGGTGGATGCTCAACAAAATGAAATTACACAATTTCAAGTGCTAACCCTTGATGATATTATTAAATCTGTAAAATAAGTATGTCTCTTTTACTTCTCAGTTTCTTAGCTGGCATACTTACAGTGTTAGCTCCTTGTGTATTGCCACTATTGCCAGTCATATTAGCTGGGGGAAGTGATTCTAAAAACAAATTTAAGGGATTAATTATCATTACCTCCTTATCATTCTCTGTTTTTATTTTTACACTTGTTGTAAAAGCAACAACTCTAGCTTTTGCAATAGATCCAATTATCTGGAATATAATTTCAGGAGCTATTTTAACACTTTATGGTTTAATAACTATTTTTCCGAATTTATGGGATTTAGTTGCTATAAAATTCTCCCTATCATCTAAAAGCGATACTTTGCTTGATCACTCAACAAAATCTGATAGCTGGTTTGGACCAATTTTGATAGGTCTTAGTCTTGGGCCAGTATTCTCTAGTTGCTCTCCCACATACATGCTATTGGTGGCTACTATTCTTCCTGCCAATTTACTTAATGGAATTTTGTATCTTTTAGCTTATATTTTAGGCTTGGCAGTCATTTTACTTTTGGTGTCAATTTTTGGTTATAAAATTACTAAAAAATTACGATGGGGAAGTGATCCAAATGGATTATTTAAGAAAATTCTTGGTTTAGTTTTCGTTATTGTCGGTCTTGCAATAATTACAAAAATAGACAAACAAATTGAAACATTAATTGTTTCATCAGGATTTACTGGAGGAAGTGAGCTTGAACAGTGGCTACAAATGCAGTTAAAATAAGTCTTTATACTAGCTTTCTTATATCTTAAACATGCTCAAATTTGACAACAATTTTAAAATAATACACTATATGGGTGTTAGGTGTTAATTAAATTAATATAATATATGTCCCATACAATTACTGTTACTACACAAAATTTTCAAGAAGAAGTTTTAGACTTTCAAGGAGTTGTTCTAGTTGATTTTTACGCTGACTGGTGTATGCCATGTAAAGCTCTTGCTCCAGAACTAGAAAAAATTGCAGAAGGATTTCAGATGAATACTAAAGTTAAAATAGCAAAATTAAATACAGAGGATAGTATGGAAATAGCTCAAGAATATCAAATAAGGGGAATTCCAAACGTGATCATTTTCAACAATGGTCAAAAAATCCAACAGTTGGTCGGTCTTAGACCAAAGAATGATTACGAGCAAATCATTAACGAGGAATTAGAAAAAGAAAGTGCTGCTGAAGTTAATATTGAACTATAATTTAAAAATCATAAAAAATATTCTATGAAAAAAATCTTCATCATTCTAGCTTCCTTAGTTTTACTTGGTATATTTATTTTTAACATAACAAAACCAAGCGAAAATGAAACTAAAGTAGCGTCACTATCAGATCCCGAAATAGTGTTTTTTTGGCTACCCTCGGGACTTCCCTGCCAAGAACAAGATAAAATATTAAAAGAAATTACAGCCCAAGAAAAGTACAAAAATGTAAAAGTCTCCCATATCGATGTGACTGAAACTACAAATTCCAGTCAGATGAACAAGTTTGGAATCAGATCAGTCCCAAATCTAATTGTTCTAGATAAAAATCAAAAAATCCAAAAGCAGTTTGCCCCAGGGATCCAATCAGAGAGTATTTTGAAAAATGAGTTGGATATCGCCTTAAGTAAATAATTTAAAATTTTAACTATGGATTTATTTTTAAATATAGCTCAGACACTGATCGCGGGAATACTTAGTGTATTTTCTCCATGCATTATCCCAGTATTACCTATTATAATGGTTGGTAGAGAAAAAGATTCTCGTCTTAGGCCATTTTACATTGTTTCTGGTTTAGCTACGATGTTTATCATTTTGGGTGTTATTTCCTCAGCTTTTGGATATTTACTAATTGGAAAAATTGATTATCTCGAGAAAATTGGTGCCGTTATAATTTTTATATTTGGTGCTACGATGTTGTTGGATATCAATCCATTCAAAAAAATTACCATTTTTAACAAGCTCATCGCTGACAAAACTCAAGATATGCCAGATTTTATCTTGGGCTTATCTTTTGGACTACTCTGGATTCCTTGTACAGGCCCTATTTTAAGCAGTGTACTAACTTTGGTTGCCGCAAAAGCTTCAATTCTTTACGGGATTATGCTTCTTACAATATACTCCATAGGATTTGCACTTCCAATGCTTGGTTTCGCTTATTTTTCTCAGTTTTTTAGGACAAAAAGTAGAGTGCTAATGAAAAATCCAAAATATATAAATTGGGTCAGTGGCTCACTTTTAATCCTATTTAGTCTTTATACTCTAATTTTTTAATATCTAAAACTTATGTCTCAAACTTTTATATTAAACTCCTCAAATTTCCAAACCGAAGCGCTCGATTTCAAGGGTATAGCTTTAGTTGATTTTTATGCTGGTTGGTGTAAGCCGTGTGAAGCTTTAGCTCCAGAGCTCGAAAAACTCGCTGTTCAGCTTGCCACCGATCCACATATTCGAATAGCAAAGCTTGATATCGAAAAATCACCAGAATTGGCTGATAGATACGGTATTCGCGGTATTCCAAATGTAATTATTTTCAAAAATGGTCAAAAATTGAAGCAAATAGTCGGGCTTCAAAGCATAAATGAGTATAAGTCTGCTATCACAAATGCAATATTCGCTATATAAATGACTTATTTATCCTACTTTTTAGTTTTGATAATGGGAGTTATTTTGGGACTTTTGGGTGGTGGTGGCTCGATTTTAAGTGTTCCTATTTTGATTTATGGATTTAGTATTCCAGCCTCGACAGCTAGTGGTTATTCTTTATTTCTAGTTGGTACTACAGCTTTGTTTGGAACTATAATTTATGGCTATAAAAAACAAGTAAATTGGGGAATTGGGTTGCTTTTTAGTTTACCAGCTTTAGTTGCTACTTTCACTACTCGTAAATTTTTAATGCCACTTTTGCCAGATGCTATCTTCAATTTTGCAGATTTCAGTCTTTCAAAAAACCTCTTGATATTAACTGTTTTTGTGGTGACTATGCTGGTATCCAGCTTTGCAATGATAAAAATCAGACCACAAATTACCGAAGAAAATAAATCAAATAAAACCCACATGAGAGTAAATGTTGTTGAGGTGGTAGTAAAAAGCTTTGGGATTGGGATATTAACTGGATTTATAGGTGCTGGTGGAGGGTTT
>Ga0316610_1000295_pt1 | contig 12709 bp, 5 predicted proteins | sample MIS2017111B_MG_FD_207677 | JGI IMG/M metagenome (GOLD analysis project Ga0316610, IMG submission 207677) | Microbial mat bacterial communities from Middle Island sinkhole, Lake Huron, Michigan, United States - MIS.2017.111B | ecosystem: Environmental > Aquatic > Freshwater > Lake > Sediment... | reverse complement strand
TCCTGATTCTCATACTAAAACTAAACAAAAAACCAATTAGTACGGTAAGTCAAGCTTTTGACCATCATTTCAAGGCTAATATATCAGGAGATTGTTTTGAGGAGAAGGAGGTTGGGAAAGTCGGGAAGTATAAAACTCTCAAAGTATAAATTATAAATCAAGTAAAAAGGATCTAAGTATAAAAATGTTCAATGTATAATGTTACAATTTTAAATCAATTTTTAATTGTATAATATTAGAATGTTTAAAACATTATTTTATTAGAAATTATTACATTGATTAAAAATTAAGAAATTGAACATTAGGAATTTTATACTTGATACTTGATTTATAATTTATCCTTAATATGTTTTATACTTTCCTCACATTCATACACCCAAAGTTGCTTCTGAAAACCGTTTGTGCCGATTTGGATATTTCCATCAGCTTCTACTTTTGGTATTTGAAAGTCTAAAGTCAGCACGATTGAATTTTTAAATTGATTGTTTTTATACGCTTCCTCCATTAATTGAGGTAGTAAGTAGCAATATATTACGGTTTCACCTTTGTTTTGATATTTTGTAAGGTTGAAATTGGTAAAATCTCCATGAAAGAGTTTAATTTTAGATCTTTTTAATTTTAATCTAATATTAGCCAGCAAACATATAAAAATATTGTATTCAATGGCGATCACCTCAATGTTTGGAAATTGTTTCTCGATCTGCAGGGATATGCCGCAAAATCCAGATCCAGGCTCTATAAAAGTTTTGATTTTTGATTTGGCGCTGATATATGATGTAAGCGAGGTGATTACTTTTGGATTTACCGTTGGTACATATGGTGGATGCTTGAGGGTGAGCCAAAAAGTATAAAAAGAACCAATCAAGACAATCAGTAACGTTACAAAAAATACAATTTCAAAAATTAAAAGAGCTAACATATTATTGACAAAAAAAACCAGAAGACTTATTTATTATAGTTGTTGTAAACTGCTTGACTATCTTGCTTTAGATAGGTATGATTTGTTTTAATCAGTAATTAATGATTTTAACTATATAAATCTAAAATACTTATCAAACTGACTGTCAACCAAAAGATCTTAATAATATAATATATACTTGTAAAATGGCTAAAACTGCAACTAAAGTCTTGATCCAAAGAAAATCTAGCGTCGTGAACACTGTTTTAGATAGCTTGATCGGTCAAAATCGTGAAATTTCTCGCTATCGTGGGCTTGTGAATAAAGTCAACTCTCTCGAAACAGAGATCTCTGCCCTGACAGACGAGCAACTCAAAGCAAAAAAAGAATATTTTAGAGCTAAATTTGACGGTGTAACCGATAAGAAAAAGATTCAAAAAATCGTCTTAGAGCTTTTACCTGAAGCCTTTGCTGTTGTTAGAGAAGCTTCGATTCGTGTGACTGGCAAGAGACATTTTGATGTCCAGCTGATTGGAGGTATGGTTTTAAATGAGGGTCGTATCGCTGAAATGAAAACAGGAGAAGGAAAAACTTTGGTTGGTACTCTTCCAGCTTATCTAAATGCCATGATCCCAAACGGTCAGGTCCATATCGTGACTGTAAACGACTTCTTGGCAAGACTTGGAGCAAGCGAAATGGGACAAATCTTTGATTTTCTAGGACTTTCTATTGGTGTCATCCAAAACCAAGCTAGTTTTTATTTCCAACTTGGAGCAAGTGCTGATCAAGTGAGCGAGATGCGTCGAAACACTGGTTTGATCGAAAGTGGAGAAGGTGGAATTGATGAGGATTCAAGAACAGTTTTAGATGTGGAGCATTTAGTTCCTAGCTCAAGACAGCGAGCTTACAGCTACCAAGATGAAAATGGTACTTGGAAGCCAGTCGATATCGTCTATGGCACAAACTCAGAATTTGGTTTTGATTATCTTAGAGACAACATGGCTCAAACCCCTGATGAATTGGTTCAAAAGTGGGATTTGCCTATGGCAATTGTGGATGAGGTCGACTCGATTTTGATTGACGAAGCTCGCACACCTTTGATTATCTCGGCTCAAGACAGTGATAGCTCAAACCTTTACAAGAGTTTTGCTCAGATTGTGGGTAGATTAAATCCTGAAATTGATTTTGTGGTTGATGAAAAACGAAAACTGACTACTTTAACAGAATTTGGAGTTGAAAAAGTCGAAAGATTGCTTGATATTCCAAATCTATACAACAGTGAAAGTAATGTAGTTTTGATTCACCATTTGGAGCAAGCTTTGAAAGCTCGTGGCAACTTCACCAGAGAAAAGGATTACGTGGTCAAAGATGGTGAAATTGTGATTGTGGATGAGTTTACTGGTAGACTTATGATGGGTCGAAGATACAACCAAGGTCTTCACCAAGCTATCGAAGCTAAAGAAAATGTCCCAATTCAGGCTGAAAGCAAGACAACTGCAACTATCACTTTCCAAAACTACTTTAGATTGTATGATAAATTGGGTGGTATGACAGGTACAGCTTCTACAGAGGCTGAGGAATTTTACAAGATTTATAAACTAGAAACAGTTGAAATTCCAACAAATAGACCAGTTGTAAGAAAAGATTTGACTGATAAGATTTTTGTGACTGCTGAAGGTAAATACCGTGCAATTGCTAGAGATATTAAGACATTGCAAGAAAAAGGTCAGCCAGTTTTGATTGGCACCACTTCTATTGAAAATAACTTATTTTTGGCTCAATACCTAGAGCAAGAAGGTGTGAAATTCCAGATCTTAAACGCTAAAAATCATGAACAAGAAGCTAGAATTATTGCTGATGCAGGTAAAATTGGAGCAGTTACTCTAGCTACAAACATCGCTGGACGTGGTATCGATATCAAACTTGGAGGAAATCCACCAGAGGGAGACGATATGGTCGAGGCTTGGAAAGAGCATCATGAAAAAGTCAAGGAATTAGGTGGTTTATTTGTGCTTGGTACAGAAAGACATGAAAGTCGACGTATTGATAATCAGCTTCGAGGTCGCTCTGGTAGACAGGGAGATCCAGGCGTGACCCAGTTCTATATCTCACTAGAGGATCATATTATCCGTATTTTTGGCGGTGATAGACTTTCCAAAATGCGTTTGATGTTGCAAGTTCCAGACGATCAACCATTTGAAAATAGTTTCCTAACAGGAGCTATCGAACAAGCTCAAAAGAAAGTCGAAGGTCAGAATTTTGACTATCGAAAACATGTCTTGGAATACGATGACGTCATGAATAAGCAAAGAACTGTCATATACAGCAGAAGAAAGAAAGTTTTGACTGGGGAAGGTTTTGACTGGGAAGTTTCAATCAATGATTACCTATATCTAGAAGCTTTAAATATACTTAAAAATTCTATTCCAAAGGGTAAACTCAACTCTAAAATTAAAGATAGAGATGTCGAAGTTGCCGCAGCTGAATTTAAGCAAGTTCTCGATTTGGATATGTTTGATGAGGTTGAGATAGTTTCAGCACTTAAAAAACACAAATTCAGAGTTGAAAATACGGCTCAATACTTTACCGATGCCATGATGCAGCTCCTAGCACTCAATTGGGAACCATATGAGCCTGATGTAAAAGCTGGAATGTCAAGATTTGTTGTTCTTCGAGGTATTGATCAGCTTTGGACTGAGCATTTGGTCACTGTCGACCATTTACGTGATTCTGTGAGATTTAGATCTTACAACCAAAAAGATCCGCTAATTGAGTTCAAACAAGACGCTATGAGTATTTTCTTATCGATGCTTGATGAAATCAGCCGAGAAGTCTCCAGAACTATCTTTAAAGTTAAGCCTGAGCTAGTTCCTACTCAGATCGTACACCCTACTGTTAAAATCGGTGGGTAGTATTTACAATAACTACACATATTAAAGCAAAGATTCCCCTTGTATTAAAGGGGATTTTCTATAGCTCAAAAATACGTATTTTAATACTTACCCTTCAAAAATTCTGTAAAATCTGTTGCACTTATTGGTTTACTTATTAAAAAGCCTTGAATGGTGTCACACTTAGCCTCTCTTAAAAAATTTAATTGGTCTTCAGTCTGAACTCCCTCGGCCACAACCTCTAGATCTAGACTATGAGATAAATCAATAATTGATCTGATAATTGCACATGTTTCGACGCTATTAGGGATGTCAGCTACAAAAGTTTGGTCAATTTTAATTATATCAACAGGTAGGTTTTTAAGATACCTCAATGAAGAATAGCCCGTTCCAAAATCGTCGATGCACAAAATTACCCCAAGTTCTCGTATTCGATTTAAAGTCTCAATTGTCTCAGTTGAGTTATCAATAAGAGAATTTTCTGACAGTTCAAGCTCTAATTGGGAAGGTTTTATACCGTAACGATTAATAGCTTTTTTAATCCAGTATAGCAATCTTTCCTGTTTAAGCTGTTTTAAAGAGAGGTTCACAGCCATTTTTAAATCTTCATAACCCTGTAATTTCCACACCGCCAGCTGTTTACAGGCTGATTCCAAGACCCATTTATCGATATTTATTATAAGTCCAGTTTCTTGAGCTATTTCCAGAAATTCTATGGGCGAAAGTAAACCTCTTTTCGGGTGATTCCACCTAACTAAAGCCTCGCAGGAAGTAATTTTACCAGTGCACAAGCTGATCACAGGTTGATAATATATCTCTAATTGATTGTATTTTATAGCCTTTGATAATTCCGCCTCAACCTCTAAAACTCTCAAAGCTTGAGTATGCATTGCTTGATTAAAAAGTGCATAGCTGTTTCTTTCATTTGATTTAGCTTTATACATTGCGGTATCGGCGTCACGCAAAATTTCTTCCGGTTCTTGATATTTTTTATTGGCTGGGGCAATTCCTATGCTACTGGTTGTGGAAATATTGAATTGATCAAGACTATAAGGTTGGGATATGCTTTTTTGGATTGCCTCAGTAATTTTCACTGTTTCTTTTATATTTGAAAGATTTTTTATCAGTATTATAAATTCGTCGCCACCAAGTCTTGCAACGGTATCAGTCTCTCTCACAACATGCCTTAATCGTTTTGAGACTGCAACTAAAAGCCGATCACCTATATTGTGTCCAAGACTGTCATTTATTCTTTTAAATCGATCTAAATCAATAAATAATACAGCAAAAAGATAATTTGCATTTAAGTTCTGTAAATCAAGGCTCTTCTTCAATTCATCTAGGAAATACCTTCGATTAGGTAGACCAGTCAGTGTATCATACTTTGCCTCTTTTGTTAGCCTGTCCTCCAATTCCTTTCTTTTGGTTACATCTTGAGCCGTACCAAGTATTTGAGTAACCTTACCATGCATATCTTTATTAAAAATAACTTCAGTGGTATATAACCATCGATAGTTGCCATAATTATCACCAAATCGAAACTCAGCATGTATGCCAGTTATTTTGTTTTCATTAGACTCAAAGCCCGGGGAATTCAACTTAGTTTGGATATCTTCAATGTGGGTGTGAGATCTGAAAAAATCTAAGGGCTGAGTTTTATATATGTCTTCAATTTTAAAACCTAAGATAGTCTCCCAGGGCTGATTTAAATAGATAAATTTGTTACTTTCAATATCAATCAAATATAGAAAATTTGGAGAAGAATCAGCAATTTGACCTATAAAATGACGATTTTCTTCAATTTCTCTTTGTGAGGTTTTCTTTTGAGTGACATCAAGGGTGCTTAGACAAACTCCTGTAATCACACTATCCTCATATACAGGTAAATAAGACATTTCCAACCATATAGAAGTTTGTGGAAAGATCACATTGTATTCAGTTGTGAAAGAATGACCGTGGAGTGCTTGCTGAAACTGCTCAATCAATTGACTTTTATCTTGCTCAAAAATAAAGTCAAATATTATATCGCCTTTGTCCAAGTGTTTATTAAACAAAGAAAAAGCATAACTATCAGCTTTGCTATTGAAAGCTTGGATCCTATAATCTCGATCTAGTAGAATAAATGTTTCAGTGGTGCTATTGAATATGGCCTGCAATCTTGATTCTGATTCTTTTAAGGCTTCGAGAGCAATCCTGCTATCTGTAATATCTACAGCCATGGTTAGGACAAGTTGAGTTCTATCGGGTAGATGACCCAATGGTACTGAACTAAAATCCCAAAATCTAGTTTTCCCTTCTTTGGTCTCAAGCTTAAATTCACCATCAATATAACCACTCTTTTCTATAAAACGAGCTTTGAATTCAGACAGGCTTTGATCTAGTGATGTTGGCTTAAATATTTTGCCAAGACTTTCAATATTTGGCATTTCATCTTTAATATATCCAGTTAATTCTATCCAGGCGTCATTGTACTGAATAATTGTACCATAATTTGTCAAAATTGCTGATGGAAATGGAGCGTGAAGCAAGGCATGAGTGATCTGTTCTTTTGACTCAAGATACGATATCTCTAGTTTTTTATGATTTTCGATATCAATCAATCTGGTATATACTCCAATTTGGACAGAATTGTTAGTAAAAATTGGATGACAATGAAAACCAACCCATTTAATTACCCCCTCTTTGTTTCTGATCTTAAATTCGTGAAGATCATTTATGTTACCTTTGTAGGCTTGATTTATCCAATCAATAATCTGAGATTTGTATTCCGGAAGTACAAATTGCCAGAAATCACTCTCGATTTCACTTGCATGGTAACCAGTTATTTTTGTAAGTGATGGGTTTGAGTATATCACTGTTTTGTTCATATCAAAACATATTACAGCTGAAAACATATTGTCAGCTACAGTTTTGAAAAAATAATCTTCCATCTCAGGCATATAAGTATTTAAAATGAAATTTATTATTAAGACAAATCCTAAAATTTAGTTCAGTGGATTGACTTTGATTAAAAACCATTTTAGACTAAAACAAAACTAAAACATGACTGAGAACACACCTTTAAAAGCGCTGATTTTTGATTCTTTTTATGACAAACATCGAGGCGTAATTATTTATATCCGACTTTTTGCGGGGGAAATCAAGAAAAACCAAACAATATATTTTCTTAATGCAGGATCTAAGGCTATTATAAACGAAGTTGGGGTTTTTACTCCTGCAATGGAAGATAGAGATATTTTGAGTAATGGAGAAGTGGGTTATATCGTAACTGGGCTTAAAGATTTGTCTTTGGCTCGTGTAGGTGATACAATATCCACTGTAAATGACAGAAATCAAATCATGGAAGGCTACAAAGAAGTGGTACCAATGGTTTTTGCCAGTCTTTATCCTGTTTCAGCCGAGGATTATCCACTTTTGCAAGACTCTATCGCCAAACTCAAAGCCAATGACGCCAGCTTAACATATTTGCCTGAACACATTCCTGCTTTAGGCTTTGGTTATAGATGTGGCTTTTTGGGTCTTTTACACATGGATATAGTCCAAGAGAGACTTTGGCGTGAATTTGGGTTAAATTTGATTTTGACCAGTCCATCAGTAGAATATCAAATCCGAAATATCAAAGGAGAGATTGAATCTATTAAATCACCATCAGAGCTACCAGATCCAAGTTATTTTACTGAAATTTTGGAACCGTGGGTAAAAATCGAACTCTTCACCCCAAGTGAATATGTAGGTGACCTGATTCAGCTTATAAATGATCGAAGGGGGATATTTAAGACTCTGAGTTTCATTTCTGGAAACCGAACTCAAGTCAGTGGTGAGCTTCCGATGGCAAATATGATTGTTGATTTTTACGACGATCTCAAGTCAATTACAAAAGGTTATGCCACCTTGTCATATGAAAAAGTTGGATATCGTTCAGGTGATTTATCTAAACTAAACATCTTAATTGCTGGTGAAATTGTAGCCCCTCTGGCTCAAATAGTGCATAGATTAGACGCCGAGCGGGTAGGTAAAGAAATTTGTGAAAAACTCAAACAACTAATTCCAAGACAGCAATTTGAAATCCCGATCCAAGCTGGAGTTGGTGGGCGTTTTGTTGCCCGAGAAACTATCAAAGCCTTTCGTAAAGACGTCACAGGTCACTTGTACGGTGGTGACGTAACTCGTAAAATGAAGCTTTTAAACAAGCAGAAAGAAGGCAAAAAACGTATGAAAATGATTGGCAAAGTAGAGATTCCACAAGAAGCCTTCTTGTCAGTTTTAAAGAGAAATATAAGCAAGGAAAGTTAATCATCAATGATATTTTCCATTTTCCACTTTTAATTTTTCACTCATCGTGCCTTCCATCCTCCGCTCCTACTCTCACTTTAGTCTACTATCTGCCTTACCTAAGGTAAAAAATCTGGCGGCTAAGATCAAAGACCTTGGGTATGCTGGAATCGCTTTAACTGACGAAGATAATGGAGCTGGTCTGGTAGAATTTCACACGGCTTGTAAAGATAAGGAGATTAAGCCAATTTTTGGTGTCCAGCTCCGACTTCCAAACCTAAGTCACGATAACACCGATTCGGGTTTTAAAGGAGTCTCAAACTATACCAAAATTACCTTACTTGCTAGAAATGAAATCGGGCGCATCAAATTATACGAAATAATAACCCGAGCTAGACTTGAATTTGATCAGCCCAAACCTTACATTCCAGTTGATATTTTAAAATCCTATTTTCAGGATTCGGATCTTATATTAGGTATTTGTGGCAATGATAGTGAAATTTCAGGACTTATCAAAAAAAATAATTTTAAGTCACTGAAATCAACTCTAAAGCAATATGTAGAAATTTTTGGAGTTTCAAATTTGTTTTGCGAATTACTTTACCCTGGAAATCGAATCTCCGGCGAAGAATGTAAAAATGGAAATCTGAAATTGATTGAGATATGTCAGGAGTTGGGGCTTATTTACGTCGCCAGTCCTGCCCCTAGATATCTAGAAAAAGATGACCGTGAAGCCTTCCAGGCGGTTTTGGGTATTAGAGATGGTGTCCAGATGAGTGGCATCACTCTTGATCGGGACTATTATATACCCAGCATTGATGAATTGAATCAGATTTATAGCTATGCTCCAGAATCTATAGAAAACACTGATAAAATCTTAGATTTGGTACACAATACATTTGAAACTAAGCCAATTGCCGACATTTTTCCTTACTTTGAAATCCCAGAAGGACATAATTATTCTCAAACATTGCTGTGGGAGACCTTGATTGGATTTATGTTTATGTTTGGACCTGAGAAAAAAACTCGAGCTGAACTCAGAGAAATCTACGCTTACGAAACAGTTGAAAACCTTCGAGAATTGATTTTAAAACTGAAAGTCGACACTTCTAAGCTTTTCTCTTACCCAGCAGATTACTGGTCAAAAAAGGAACCGATAGACTATCTCAATCGTATCGAATCAGAGCTAGGAATCATCAATGATAAAGGTTATCCAACCTACTTCTTGGTTGTGGCAGATTTTATCCAATTTGCCAGAGACAGTGACATTGTAGTCAACACTCGCGGTAGTGGTGCAGGTAGTTTAGTAGCTTATTTAAACGGTATTACAATTATTGATCCACTTCTGTACACTATTCCATTTGAGCGATTTTTAAATCCAATGCGACCCTCAACTCCAGATTTTGACTGCGATATAGCCGACGATAGGCGCGATGATATTATCGCTTATGTCACCAAAAAATATGGAGCTGACAAGGTTTGCCAGATTATTACCTTTGGGACCATGCTTCCACGTATGGTGGTCCGTGATGTCGGTCGTACACTAGGAGTATCATATAAAAAATGTGATCGTATCGCCAAACTGATTCCGCTTGGAAAACAAGGCTCTAAAATGACTTTTGACAAAGCCTTGGAACAAAGTGAAGAGCTAGCAAATGTCTTGGCTCAAGATGAGGATGCACAGCATATTATAGCAATTTCCAGAAAACTGGAAGGTAATTACCGTCACGCTTCTGTCCATGCGGCTGGAGTTATCATCACACCGACCAAACTCACCGATTTTACACCACTTCAATGGGATAGCGATCATCAAGGCATAGTCTGCCAACTAGACATGAACTCTGCCGAAAAATCCGGAATGGTAAAAATGGACTTTTTGGGTATTCGAAATCTTTCAACTCTTGGAAATACAATCCATCTGGTCAAAGAGAGGCATGGAGAGAAAGTCGATCTCAGCAATGTGGACTTAAGATCAAAAAAGGCTTTTGAGCTACTTGCCAAAGGTCGTACAATGGGTATTTTTCAGCTCTCTGGAGGTGGTATTACACGATTTTTGATCGAGTTGGAGCCCTCTCGGGTGGAAGATTTGATGGCTATGGTAGCACTGTATCGTCCAGGTCCGATGCCAAATATCCCTGAATATATCAGGAGAAAACATGATCCATCTTCCATAAAATACTACGTGCCTCAGATGGAAAAATGGATGAAAGATTCCTACGGCATTTTAGTTTATCAAGACGATTTGCTCTACACTGTGATCGAGTTGGCTGGATATGACTGGGCTGAAGTCGATATTTTCCGTAAAGGTGTGGGTAAAAAAGTCAGAGCAATTATTGATTCGCAGCATGAAAAATTTGTGGCTGGCTGCCAAACTCACTCAGGTCTAACAAAAGAAACTGCCGAATTTTTGTGGAGCTTGATGGAACCGTTTGCAGCTTATGGTTTTAACAAGGCTCACGCAGCAGCTTATGGGATGGTTTCATACTGGACTGCCTATATGAAAGGTGAGTACACGGTCGAGTTTATGACTACACTCATGACAGAAGAGAGTAACAATCTAGACAAAGTCGCCAACGCTATCAAAGAGTGTCAGGAGCTCAATATCGAAGTCCTTCCACCTGATATAAATGACTCGGGTGACAGTTTTACTATTATTGATGATCACCATATTCGCTACGGTTTTACCAGTGTCAAAAATCTTGGTTCTGATGTGATTAAGTATATTATCCGGGAAAGGCAGAAGAAAGGTAGATACACGAGTTTTGATGATTTTCTAAGTAGGATTTCGACCTATGCCAATTTCAACAAGCGAAGCCTTGAAGCTCTCATTCATGCAGGTTGTCTAGATAGGCTTATCTTAGATAATGTCAAAAAATTAAACTTGTTTCAAAAAGACGAATTTAAGCATTTTGAAGAGAAAAATACTTTTGCGTTCTTGCGTTCTTTCTTAATGGCAAATGTAGAATCGATCCTTGAAGCCCTTACAGCCTTAAAACACGGCTCGCAGGTCGAGAGTGATAGTTTATTTGGTTTTGATACCGCTCAAAATATTGGAGCCGTAGCTTGGAATACAAATTTTACAACTTCGACAAAACAACAAATCCTACAAGATGAAAATGAGGTTTTGGGTATATATCTGACTGATAACCCAATGCGAGAATTTGAGCCGATCGAAAAACGAATCCAACTTTTGACTGGTAAAACCGACTTTCACCTTGGTCTGGTAACTAAAGTCAAGAAAATTTTTACCAAAACCAATAGTTTAATGTTTGCTCTACAGGTAATAACCCCGACAGACAACTATGAAGCTGTAATTTTTCCAAAAAATGCACTGGAGCTCTCACCAAGGCTGGAGGAAAACCGAATGTTTTGGATAAAAGGTAAAATAAGTGCTCCAAAGCCTCGTAAAAAAGATGAGCAGACAGAGTTTGATGAGATGGTCAAAAATGATGAGAGTCTCAAAAAAATGGCTGAAGCCGATGATCCAGATGCTGCTCAAGAATCAGCTGAAACTCAAGATAAAGTCCAGGAATATGAGGAATTACCAAAAATTTTAGTAAATAATTTAGTCGATTTCAATCTCGGGATTTTACCTTTGGTCGATAATGAAAGAGACTTACAAAAATATGAGCCAATCTTTAAATCAGTCATATGGTCAAATATACTTGAAGAACCTGAAACACTAGATAATTATTTACCTGCCAAAAAACTCAGAGCCAAACTAGGTCAAGCCAAAACTGAAGAAGATGCTAGAATTGAAGAATTAAATTTGATTGATCAAAACAACCCAAACACGAGTTTTTCAAGACCATATGTTTCACCATATTTAGATCCACAAGTAGAAGAAGTTATTGTTGCTAAGGAAGAAATTGTTGAAGCTAGTCCAAAAATAGAGCCCAAAGAGCCAGAAAATCTCAATCCAGCAATTATAAAAATCAGTCTAAACGACGGCCCAAATAAGCTCCGAGAAGTTAGAAGTAGCTTAATTGAAACACAAGAAGTTGGATATATTCCTGTGCAGCTAGAAGTTGAGGTCGAGTCAAATGTCTGGAAAAGAACGAAGAAGGTTTGGTATGGGAAAGAAGATTTGTTATAAGTTGTGTAGGTTACATGTCATTGCGAGCTTTGCCAGGGCAATCCCTCGACTTAGTGCTAAACTATGTCGTCCTGAGCAAAGCGAAGGATCTCTGGCCGAGATTTATCATGAGTAAAAGTGGTTTCTATAGGTCGCGAGGCTCAGGCATTTGGACTCCTTTACAAGACTCCACTTAGAGAATGGCGAGACAGGCTCGCCGCTACGGGTTACCTTTGTTCATACGTTCCAAACGGCAGGATATACGAGGGAATAAGAATTATAATAAGAAGCTAAGTTTAGATAATTAGATAATCTTAGTTGTTTAAGGTTTATCTCCGATTCTTGACAGAAATGATCCACCAGACTAAAACAAAATATCTAACTAATTCACACATTTTATGACTAAAATCTCATTTCTCTGGAAGAAAGTAGTAACTATATTCTTATTGTACCTACCCAGCTTGCCTAAAACCTAGGTTATGTTTTAGTCTGATGGTATGGCAAACAGCACCCTCAAATCAAGTTTTAAATTTAGTTTAGATGCTAGAAATTTAGAAGATTTAAGTAAGGAGG
>Ga0316610_1000293_pt1 | contig 12765 bp, 13 predicted proteins | sample MIS2017111B_MG_FD_207677 | JGI IMG/M metagenome (GOLD analysis project Ga0316610, IMG submission 207677) | Microbial mat bacterial communities from Middle Island sinkhole, Lake Huron, Michigan, United States - MIS.2017.111B | ecosystem: Environmental > Aquatic > Freshwater > Lake > Sediment... | reverse complement strand
CAGCATCATATTCCTGTTCAGTTGCCTGTTCATCAATTTCATGAAAATCAACAACAAAATCAATCTTTCACTACCACTCAACCAACGTTTGAACAAACTCCACAAGCAAGCCAAAGTGAATTGCAACAATCATTTTCAGCTCAATTTGCTGCTCAATTTCCTCAACAACCTGTTGTAAAACCTGCGGCTGACATTTCTTTTGCTCATTTATTGCCTAACCCAGCATTCAGTACTTCTTTTACCCCAAACGATGATGAAATTCGCAACATTCAGTTCAAAACAAACACCATTGGTTCCCTTAAACAGCAAATTGGTGTAAAAAGTCAAATAAGCCCAAGCTTTCAGCAAAACTCATTCCTCAATATTCGTACAAACCCACTAGAACATGTTAACTCTTTTGACATGCTCAATTCAAAACCAGAAGAATTGCTCGCTCAGCAAACTCTTACTCCTGCGGTAACATCGGCACAGGCAATTGCAAAAAAGGCTCCATCAGCTGCTCAACAAAAAATAAATCAGGCCGCTAAAAAAACCACTCAACAAAGCCCTTCTCAACTTAAAAAATCAATTCAAAAAGGAAATAATGGTGCTGTACTTGGTGCAGATGAATTTGAGCAATCAGTGTTGGCAATTATTGGTTTTGCAATGAAAAAACCTGAGTAAAAAAAGATCCTGAAATACATTCAGGATTATAGCAGGGCATTGTAGAGGAGGGTTTACCCCTCCATTTGTAATAATTTATCATTCACACCCTACTTCTTTTCTTGGGCAAATTTTGTTTGAAGTGATTTTATTTCATCAGAAATTGGTTCATACTGGTATGTAGGCAAGTTGAACGTTCTAAATTTATTGATTGGAAGATATTTTGCAACTTCTTTTCCGAAAATGGTATAGTTTGGAAACGCACCTTTAACCCTGCTATCTAAACTATCAATACGATTATCACCAAGTAAGAAATAAGAATTTTCAAGAATTTTTGTACGAGGGAAATAAAATTGATTTCGTTTTTCAATAGTTTTTACCTCATCAGAAATATAATCTTCATTAAGCACAACACCGTTTGGATACTGTGAATTGTAAATAATAACCTTATCTCCAACCATTTCAACTTCCTCACCAGGAAAGGCAATAACACGCTTTAAAAAGAATTTTGCTGAAAATCGGGTGAAGTAATTTGCATTTGCAGCTATGGTTTTATCTTCATATACTGCAACAACTTGACCTCGATCGAGGTTTTTATCCGTTGCGTTTATAAATAACTGCTCATCGGTAAAATAGTTTGGCTGCATACTTGGACCCACAACATTTACTTGTTGATACACAAAAACACGAAGGGGAATAATAACAAAAAGAATAAGAATAAGAATAATTGACCACACAATATCCCAAAAAATATTTTTTGAAGACTGAGTTTTTTGATCAGCAGGGTTATTCGAGTTATTTATTTCGTTCGACTTTTGTTCAAAAGGTTGTGAGGCAGGGTTCATACAGAAAATGAGGTATTAAAAAATGATGAGGGGTAAATGGTTTGTGTTAGATAGATTATATTATTCAGCACCTTCTTCCTGAGTTGCAGATTTCATTCGTGAGGTAAGGAAAATGAGTCCAATTGGGCCAAGCAGCCACAGTGTATCAGATATTCCAGACCATACTGGCGAAACTGCCGACACATTTCCTGCTGAAGGCGTTCCACCAAGAAGTTGAACGAATTGCACTGGAATTTCAGCTGGCATTGGCTGACCAATAGATTGATTGATAACATACACGAAAAAACCAATGGTTAAAAAGAAGAAAACAGTAATTACCCATGTTGGATTACTTCCGTTATTCATATAAATACCAAGCGGTCGTGTAATGAAAAAAGTAAGAAGAAATGTAAAAAGAAGGCAGGCAAAGAAAATGCAGTACCAAAATAAGCTCTGTGAATCGTATTTCAAACCAATATCACGAGTAAAAAAATTATAAAAAATAGTGGCAAGACCAGAAATTTGCTCTTTTGACAATCGACTGAATAGCAAAAAAGAAAACCAACTGGCAACATAAAATGAAGAAATAGTGGCACGGTCGAATTTAAACATAAATATAAGTGTTTGGGGGTTAGCAGGATAAAACCAAAATGTATGGTTTGTGTCAAGATAAAAATGAGTTTAGCGAGGTAACGATAGATACTTTTTTTGTAACTCTAAAAAATAAGGATGTTTTGATAAAATTTCAGTTTCCTCTACGCACCAGTCGCTCCAATGTTGTGGGTTTTTTTTGGTATCTTCAACAAAATCACTCCACTGTATAAAACGCACCGCCTCAACTTCATCTGCATTTGGCGAAGGCTGCTGAGAAGTAAACCCAACAATGATAGGGCAAATTTCATTTTCCATTACTCCATCGCGAACAAAACAATATCGATATGGGGCAATTTCTTCAAGAAAATCAAGCTGGGTGATGCCAATTTCAAATGCAAGCCTTCTTTTTGCTGCTGTAAGGTTATCTTCATTCAAAAAGGGATGCCCACAACAAGAGTTAGACCAAACGAGAGGCCAGGTTTTTTTACTTGAGGCTCGTTGCTGCAACAAAAAACTTCCATCAGGATAAAAAAGAAAACAGGAAAATGCACGGTGAAGTGGCGTTTGCTGCCCATGAACTTCAGATTTTGGCATAGTACCAAGTACTTCATTCTTTTCATTTACCAAAACTACTTCTTCGATAGATTGTGATGGAGAATTTTTTTCAGTCATATTCGTTAAGGTACGTTTATGTGGTTATTGGATAGTAAGATGACAGCGATCTGTTTGATAATAACAACTTGCTTAAGACAAATGAGTGCCAGAAGACGCAAACTGCTGCCAAAGCTCTTCATCAAAAGGAAACATTTCAGCTAAAATGTCAACACCATTTGATGTGTAAAATTCAGCCATGTTCTGAGCAATCTTAATTTGCCCTGCTAACGATGCCTGTAAAAATGAATTTGGTAAATGCACGCCTTTCCATGGTCGAAATTGAAAACGCTGGGAAAAATGATGAGAAGGAACCAGCACAGATGCGAAAATGGGAATATGTGGTCGATTTTTCCGAATACGCTCAATTCCTGCTGTTGCTGCAGCTGCATTCAAACCAATTTGCAAAAAAACTCCTTTTAATTCTGCAAAGCGAAGTTTTTGAATAAGCCGCTCATTTTCCTGCTCAAGTTCATCTCCAGCTAAAAATGGGTTATACACAACATAAACATCAATGTTCGATAACAAATTGTGATCTTTCAATATTTGCAAGCCTGCAAGCACGTCAAACGTTCTGCGAGGCACACCGCTCATCAGCAAGAGTGAGTCAACCCCCATATCAATAAGTTTTTGAGTGTATTGAACAAGCCAATGTGCTGAAATTTCTGCTTTTCGTTTATACTGATATTTTATTGAATAATGGGCACAAAAGTGAACACTGGGAAATGTTGAAGTAAGAACTGACAACGCCGCAAGATTATTTTCATGGGTGTCTTTGTTCGTGAGATGAACGGCTGAAAAGTTATTTCGCTCGATAGTATTAACCAGAAAATCTATATTCCTAGAAAAAGCTGTAAGTTCAACACGCATAGTAATTTCATACCTAGCGATAGATATGAACCCTGTCAAACAAATTGAATGAAGGTATAACACGTTTAGAGTGCAACTAGAATGCTTTTCTTTTTAACCCAAGTTTGAGTCGGTCAAAATCTGATATTTTGTTGATTATTTGCTCTTTTTGAGGATAATAGCAATCCAAGCCTGGTTCTATAAACATAAGCGACCTATTGATAATTCTTTTTTTGCTATTCTGATCTTCATTTGTTTTCCCATTTCCTTTGTTATAGAGTGGAGAAGATAAAGCATTAAGACCTGTATGCATTGCAATAATTTGTGCTAAACCCGAAATTGAAACCATGCAATTTTTACTGAGCTGAATATCTCCTGGACTAAAAAGCATTTCATTTGGCCTTGGGTTTGGAATCTTATATCCATCATAAACATCAAAAGCAAATTTTTTTCTTCCAGCTGCCCAAAATTCAAATAAGGTGGAAAAAAAGTTTTTATCAATATATGTTGAACATTTCTGCCTGTATGAATTTATGGTATTTATAAGACTAGAAGCTGCTTCTGGTGTTAACCTCCCGCTATCTTGAAGGAAAAGAATTTCTTGTTGCCACGAAGAATCGCGTTGGTTTTCCAATGCTAAAAAATACTCTAATTTCTCGAGCTCTATGTGTTCGCTTAAAAGTGGCGTAAGCGTTAAAAATAAGGTTGCAGCTTCAGGAACTAAAAATTGAAAACCAGGATTATGAGGAGAATGTTCCATTTCTCGAGCACGATTAAATTGGCTTGTACCTGAGGTGAAAATAACAATATCTTTACCGCTTGATGTGGTTGAATGAACTGGGTGGCGGAATTTTAATACATATTTCTGTTTTGGCTGATTTCTACCAGGTTGTAACATTGTGGTATACAACCTACTTTCGTTTGATTCACACGCTTCAGTAAATGGATTTAGATTTGTAGAATTAAAATATTCCTCTTGAGTACCAAGAACAACCTCTTTCAAAAGCCGAGGGTTTGATGCTAGCAAGGTACGACCTTTTGGTGAACAAAACAACTCAGCAGGAACCTTATCACCATTTGGAGCGATAAGTAAATTTTGTGCTGAGCGAAATACATAGTCACCACTATCAGTTTGAGCATGAGTAAAAGATCGATCAAGCTCTGTATTATCAAAATTTGTAGCGAGAATTTTTTTCACTTCGCCATACATTGGATTAGGATCAACACCCATTATATTTTTTCTATAAGAAGGTCTTTTTATATCAGGTTCTCCAAAATGCATTCTATCGGCTTAATAGATAGATATTAAGCACAGTTTTTTGTTTTAGGCAAGCAAAAATTGAAGACAGAAGCTAACGAGATCGGTATTTTTTGAAAATATTCTCGCCGCTTGCTCGTAATTTCTTTGGTGAAGAAAGTCCAACAAACATCCAAGGATAGGCAGAAACATAATTTCTCATTCCTTTCAGGCGTTTTTTAAATTGTGATGGGTACAACATGCCAGAAATAAACGTATAATAATTCCATAATGTGTAATTTTCTTCAGTTATTTTGTTATTCTGCTGAAAAAACTGGTCAGACTTTTGTTTGAATTCATCGGTAAAAGTAAGCAGCTGAGCTTTTTTTATATCACCAAAAATACATTCAACTGTAATTTCACACCATACGCTGGCAAGTACATATTCACCAATAAGCGGATCGTTTTTATAGGTGTTGGCGAATTGAATCATTTCATCGAAACCACCGTACCAGCGGGTAGCCAACAAATTTGTTGCTTTTCTGTAAATGTTTTTAAAAGATGGGTCGATAGCGGTGGCTTGCTTTACAATTTCCAACACTTCTTGCGAAGGATTATCAGATAATTGATGGCCAAGTCCAAGGAGGAGTGTTATTTTTTGAGTATAAACATGAATACTATTTTTCTTGATATTTTGAGCTTTTTCAATAGTTTCTTCTGCTTCGTTCAAATATTCAAAGAATCCCTTCCACTGTTGCTCATCAACCTCATTTGCTCGCTTTGATGAACGTGATTCCCAGGCTAAATCGATAAGCTGTTCTGTTTTTATTAAATATGGAATTTCGCTATTGAAACGACTAATCCAGGTTTCCACAACTTCCATCAGTCGAATATCTTCAGCAATATGTTCTAACACAAAAGCTTGCTGGGGGTGAGAAAGTGCGTAAAATGCTTTTTGAAATTCAAGAAATTGCTTATCTAAAATAGCTTTTTTCATTTCCTCTAAACCTGGTATTGTAAGACTATAAGGCGTATCAGCTAAACGAGGCTTGATAAGATTTTCATATCCAATCCAAGCTATAATTCCAAGCCAAAAAGCTGAAACAAGAAGTAAGGTTAATGATGAATTTTGTGCTGCTGTAAGAATCATATAAAGAGCTAAAATAAGGATAACGTGATAATAATTTTTTGATTTATATCTATATTTTTATTTTTCAAACGATTTTGCGATAACTGAAGTTCTAAACCCTTCACACAATAAAATGGTCTCTTGGCTGTTTTTTTGAGAGATTTGCTGAGGAGATTGGGTGTTCAATGTATCTTCTCCTTCTAATTCGCTAGTTGAGGAATATCCAATGTGTTTTTGCACAAACCCTATTATTTCGGACGTGTTTGACCCGTCTGACAGAAATATTTGATGGTGCGGATATTGAAGATGTATCAATTCACTTCGTATAATATCTGGATAGCTTTTTCCAAGTAAAACAACTGCTTTTGGAGCTAGTTTTGCCACCGCTTGTGCTACTTTTTTGTGAGCATCTTCAGCTTTATCACCAAGTTCCATAATTTCATCAAGTGCAATAATACTTGGCAAGTGAAACTGCTGAACCAAATTCAAGGCATTTAACACCCCATCTAAATTCGCATTATGGCTATCATCAATCAGTTTTCCCCATGGTTGAGGTGTAATTTCAAGTGTACCTTCTGGCAGCGAAAGATGGGTGATGAGCTGAGTAATTTCAGAAAGTGGCACACCAAGTGTATGAGCCATAGCAATAGCCCCAACTAAATTCTGAATGTTGCCCGTAGAAAGTGTGTTTGTTTTTATTCGCAACGTTTTTTCTTGAATATGAAGAGTAAATTGAGTAAATTGTCCATCAAAAAACAGTTCATCAGCAAAATAATCAAGTGGAGTTGGATTCGTTGAATCGGCAAGTCCGTATTTGATAAGGTTAAGATGCTTGGGAACCTGAATTTGACGGCACATTTCCGAGTTCATGTTAATAAGAACTGGGTCACCTTTTTTTAAAAACTGCAGCGATTCTGATTCAGCCTGAATAATATTTTGGCTACTGCCAAACAAACTATAATGCTGATCGTTTAGCCCTGTAATAATAGCAGCGTTTGGAAGGGCAAAAACACACATATCAATACCATCCCCTACCCGATACGCCCCAATTTCACACACAAATACTTCAGTTTTTTTATGAAGCGACAATATTCGCTGGGCAACACTTAAGGTGGTATTTTGATATTTCAAGGTTTTTTCCGTGCGAAATTTGATTTGCAACAGCTGAGCCAAAAATTCTTTCACCGTAGTTTTTCCATAACTTCCAGAAACTGCAATAACCTTAGTATTTTGGAGAGCTAAAGTTCGATACTTTTGAGCTTTTTGCCAAATTCGATTTTTGAAAAATAAATCAAGTGGATAAAGAATAACAATAACAACATATGTTGCAGCAAAAGGAACAAGAAGTGGCAATAAAAAGAGCGTTAACTGAGTGAAAAACGCAGCTGATGCTGATGCAATCAAAAGAATAGATGTTAAGCTAACAAGAAGAATGGATTTTGTTGTAATAACAGGATGAAGTTTTTTTTGAATTGCTTTAACAATAAACCAAGTGGCTGTGGTAAGAAGAAAACCAGTTAGCAATGTTTGTGCAAGAAGTAATAGTCTTCCATTCGTTTCAGTATATAACGGAGAAATTGAAAGCAAAATAAAGAGAGATAACAAGTAAAAAGGTTCGTCAAATACAAATAATAGGGCTTCACGTGTTTTGAAAAAATCGGCCATTTTATCGAATCGGTACTCTTTTCGCTGCCAGGTTTTTACACTTTTCACACTTTGAAAAAATGCAATAGCAACAAGTACAATGATGTTGAAGAGGAAAACAACATTAAATGGTGAATCGATCATATAAAAAAATGTGAGGGTTTGAGGAAAAATTCCCAATTACTTTTCTAAAAAAGACATACTTTCTTTTAAAAGCGTTGGAAGGGCGTGAAGATGAATACCGTGGTTTATTTCTGGAAGTGAAACGAGACGAGAGGCAGAAATTTGCTGATTGATAATTTGAGCCTGATAATACGGAGTGTACGTATCTTTTTTTCCCCAAATGATAAGGGTTTTTTGAGAAATTTTTGAAAGCCAGTGTTGCAAATCTTCACGAATAACCTGTTGCATAATAGTACTCATTATTCCCTCTGTTTTGTGAAAATCGGGCGAACCAACAATAGCATACCAAACACGCCGAAGACCAGGAATGGCTGATAAAAATTTGAATGAGGAAGAAATACTTGTAATCAGTTGTTTTTTGAAACTCGGTTTTGCCGATCGTACAATTGCTGGGGCAACTAAAATGAGTTTGCGAACGAGATGAGGATATTTTGCCGCTAGAATAGTTGCTACAGCTCCGCCAAACGAATGCCCAATGAGGTAAAGAGGAGTATCAAGCTGAGACTCAGATATAAACTGAGCTATAACATCAGCATAGTCTTCAGCATTCCAAACTGTTTTTGGAGATTGTGACGAACCAAACCCTGGCATATCTAAGCCAATAATTCGAGTGTGTTCCAAAGGAAAATGTTCAATAAACGGTATCCATTTTTCGCAGCCTGTAGTATTCCAGCCATGTAATATTAACAACGTTCGTTGAACAAGTGGCGGATTTTTCTCTCGCACGAAAAGATTGAGCCCTTGTACATTCAAAAAATGGTGCGAAATTGTCATTAGCGTACTTGATTAGCAGTAATAATTGCGTTTCGAATTTCCTCGCTAATTGCAGCAATTGAACCTGGGTTATGAGGAATCATGATAGTATTTGTTTGGCTATTAGCAGCAACTTCTTTCATGGTGTCGAAATATTGAGTAACAAGCACTAAATTCATAACATCCTGAGCGGTAGAACCTGCAATTCCTTTTTGAAATTCATCAACACTTTCTCGAAGACCGTGAATAATAGCCTTTCGCTGATCGGCAATACCTTTTCCTTGCAACGCTTTTGATTCTGCCTCAGCCTCTGCCTGTTTTACTTTTAAGATTTTTTCAGCCTCACCTTTTTCTGTTGCCGCATGACGTAACCGCTGGGCAGCATTAATTTCATTCATCGCCTCTTTTACCTTTGCATCAGGGTCAATATCGGTAACCAGGGCTTTCAAAATACCATATCCAAAGTCATCCATTACATCGGTTAACTCTTTTTTTACGGCAATAGCAATGTCGTCCTTTCGTTCAAATACATCGTCAAGAATAATTTTTGGAACTTCTGCACGAACTACATCGAACACGAATGAAGTAATTTGAGCATGAGCGTTGTTCAACGAGTAAAAAGCTTGATAAACTCGGTCTGGAAGAACAAAATACTGCACACTTACAACCACGTTTACAAACACGTTATCTTTTGTTTTGGTTTCAATTTGTACATCAAGTTGCTGAATTTTAAGGTTTACTCTACCAACAACACCTTCAATGAATGGAATTTTCCAGTTTAATCCAGGTTTTGCAATTCTAGCAAACTTCCCAAAACGTTCAACAAGTCCATTTGTTTGTTGAGCTACGGTGAAAAAACCAGTAAGAAAAATAATGATAATAAGAATAATGATAAACGGAATTACAACAGGCATATAAAAGTGATAAAGATAATAAAATATGATAGGTGATAAATATGATTTTATTGATGCAAAACGGTGTGCGAAAGATTTGCAAAAATACTTCTTAAAAGAACGCAAACGCAAGAAAATTGTCAAGTGATTCATTGTTATTCAAAAACAACATATTCATTTATTTTTATACCTTGTCTTGGTTGACAACCTGAATATCTTTCGTCACATACAAAACTAGTATGTCTAAAAAACACCCCTCACAGCGTTCCTTCAAAAAAAAGGAATTAGATTTTGAAAAAGCGTTTAATCATCCAGAAATTAAGCCTCCTCATATTAACAAACGAAAAAGTAACCCAATTGCCTTCATATTTACTATTATTTTTGTGGTTATTTTTATACTTGGCATGATTTTACCTACAATATCTTTTTTAATAAGATAATGATTGATAACCAGTTCTTGATACTATAATTTTTTGATCATATATGATTCTTGTTTTTTGTGATGGTGGAAGTAGAGGCAACCCAGGACCGGCTGCTTACGGTTTTGTTATTCAACATGGCGAAGTTAAGGTTTTACAAAGTAACCTTGAATGGCTTTTGGACGGCAAAACACTGTATGAAGGAAAAAAATTCCTGGGTTCAGCTACCAATAATGTAGCAGAATGGGAAGGTTTGAAACAAGCCCTTACGTATTTAGTTCAGCAAGGGTTAACTAGCGAACCTGTTCAGGTTTTTTTAGATAGCCTGCTTGTGGTAAATCAAATGAATGGGTCGTGGAAAGTAAAACAGCCTCATTTAAAACCATATCACGCCGAGGTAACGGCACTAAAAAATAACTTCCACAGCATTTCCTTTACTCACATTTACCGAGAGTTTAACAAAAATGCAGATAGATTAGCCAACGAGGCCATGGATGCAGCGGAGTTGTAATCCTGATATTTGCCAGCTGTCATCCTGAATTTATGAAGGAGTTGGTATAAATAATAATTGAACGTAGAGGAATGGCTTGCCTTCCAAATTAATAAGTGAATTTATCCTTTACAATTTAACCTTTATCCTTAAAATATTCAACAATTATCAATAATAATTCATCATTAAAAATTAAAACCCTATGTCTACAATTCTTTTTGCCACTCATAATCCAGCAAAAGTAAAACGCTACCTTCAACCTCTTGCGAACATTGGAATACATCTTGTTACCGCAAACGACATTGACTTGATTGTGAAAGATCCTGTTGAGGATGGCAGCAATGAATGGGAAAACGCCAAAATTAAAGCAACCGCATATTTTTTAGCACTTTCAGATTCTCAGAAACAAACAATACAAGGAACCCTCTCGCTTGATACTGGCGTATATTTTGAAGGAGTAACCGATGACGAGCAACCAGGAAAACATGTTCAACGTATCGCAGGTGCTGGCGGCGAACACGAAACTGACGATGAGCGTTTTGAAAAAATGGGTGCTTTTTACTCTGGCTTGGCAACGCGTTACGGTGGGTTTTTAAATGGTTATTTTTTAGATTCATTTTGTTTTTTTGATGGCAAAAACTATCACAAAGTTGAGGCAAAGCGAACGTTTGTGCTTACCAGTACCATGTTTTTTAAAGATGTACACTTCCCTATTTCATCATTTTATACAGTAAATGGCGTTCCGTATCATCAACTTTCGCCGCAGCAAATGCAGCAGTTTATTCAGCCAAGTGTAAACGCACTTGTTGATTTGCTGAGAGCATAGAATGTATTTCGGAATCTGGTATAAATGATAATCAAACGTAGAGGAATGGCTTGCCTTCCAAAAACTAAGCCTCATCGTCAAACTCCATAGAAATAACAGCCGTATGAGCTATATCAGGAGAAATTCCATATTCTTCACACAATAGTTTATACCCCAAAATAACACCCTTCCAAAATAAAAAGGTAAAATCGGCACTTTTATCTATTTCAGCGTGAACTGCTTCAGTAAGTTTTTCAAGTGAAGTTTCTGTTTCAATTTGTTCTTTAAAATCTGGAGTATAGGTTATTTGTTTGCTATTGATTACAAAATGAATGGCCGTAAGCAATATATTTCGGTATACATGCACTTTAAAATCAATTGGGTCGTGTTGAGGAGGGTTGTTGGGAAAATGCTGAGCGTGATGAGTATCAAGTTTATTGATAATATCGTATACATATGTAAGCACAACATCGTGGCTATCTACGCTAATACCAACACCACTTCTACCTCGTGCAATAAGGTGTTGAAAATATTTTTCTAACTCAGATTTTTTTAATTTAGCCACAGAAATATCTTAAATAAGCACTTCAAATTTGTCAATTTGTTCATGACGTAGGTCTTGTTTTATGTAAAGTATTCAGAACAGAATGTAATATTTTATGCAATCCATTAGGAAACATGGTTCGATCGAACATATGAGCCTCTTTTATAACGCCATTTGGCTCAACAATATGACCACTTGAAATACTTCTTTGTTTTCCAAGATGATACGCCAAAACAATACTCTTACCTACATCGTTCTCACCCATATCAAAAGTAATATTATACCCTTCTTTTTCGCCAAAAGCTCTTTTACTTGCTTCATCAAAAGGTTCAATACGTAGCTGTACATCACCAATATACATAGGAACACTATTAGCAGCTGGATCGGCAGTGAACATTAAATACAAATCTTTACTAAGTTCCCAAATGGCCTGTGTATCTTCATGCACCTCAGATTGTGATGATATGGCTGTTTCTTTCAATTCTTGAAGTCTATCATAATTTTTTGTAGAAACCCCTAATTTATAAAGCAACGCTTGGTCTATTGATGATACAAAATGGCTCATTGCAATATCTGTATACATTGAATATCTACCAGCTTGTATGGTTTTTTCTACTAGCATTGCGTTATTTTTTGAAACTTGAGCTATCGCCCTTGCAATTTCAATTCGTTTTGCGAAAGCATCGTCCGATTCCAGTCTTTTTTTAAACTCATCTTCCTTCCAGCCTGAATTATTGGGATCCTTAGCCTTAGAAAAATATTCATTTACCTTAGCAGAGGTGTCTTTTTGATAAGTATCTAACGCCGCTTGGAATGTGTTATATATTCTGTGCAAATAATGCTCAATAGGCTCACCTTCAGTAAAAGTAACAGCAAGTGAACATAATTGCTCTTCTAATAAAACAAGAAGGGGTGTTAAATTTGTTTTTCTTAAAAAATCGCCCAGCATTGAAATTGGCATTAACTCATATGTTGGAACATACCGAGACAGCCAGTCAAGTGCCTCGCCAAACCCTTCTAGTATTTTTGCTTGATTTCTTGGACCCTTAGGTTTTTGCAGTGAAATAGTTACTGGTTCATGTAAGGCATCAATGGCTTGAATGCTGCT